>ERZ826242.40-NODE-40-length-210254-cov-14.688895_pt1 | contig 210254 bp, 180 predicted proteins | sample MGYA00519871_ERZ826242 | MGnify/ENA primary metagenome ERZ826242 (study PRJEB31778, sample SAMEA3449226) | human gut metagenome | biome: human gut; feature: human-associated habitat; material: faeces | place: United Kingdom | collected 2010/2012 ... | reverse complement strand
GCCCCTTCTGAAGATAATTTGACATTTTTGCAAGAGATGAAGGGGATTTGAAGGGTGTTTGGGATGTTTGGGAGCGAACTATGGATGGGATGGGAAAAACGGTGACAGAGGTGATTTTCGAGGTTTAAGATATATCGTAGTATATCGCTGATAGGAAGTGAAAATAATACCAGCGGAGGAATTATATCGCGTGTACTGTAATCCTGCAATAATGCTGCTGATATGAAATAGCCATTGTTTCATAAATAATAAAGAGGTATTATGATAGAAGGAGTTTCGGAACTCACTTTGTCCTGAGCTTACCGCTTTTAACGATGGAGTCCTTGTGTTTCCGAATTAGTTATATTGAAAATTATTTTATATCGAGGAAATAAAGTATGAAAATTGCAGTCGCATATGAAGATGGAAATGTGCATCCGCACTTTGGACAGTGCACATGTGTAAAAATTTATGAAGTAGAAAACAATGCCGTAGTATCCACTGACGTAGTTGATATGTCTTCTGCAGGACATTCTATGATAGCGCGGGTCATATACACAAATGGCGCTGCCGCGGTTATCTGCGGCAATATCAAACCGGGGGCTGCATTAGGACTTGAAATGTCAGATGTTCAGCTTTTCGCGGGGGTGGAAGGCTCTGCTGACGAAGCGGTAAAAGCTTATATCGAAGGAACACTCAAACACAATCCGGATGCCTGCAGTCCGGATGAGTCTTGCGGACACGATGAATAAGTTCTAAAAAATTTTCTTTACAGAGTGAAAGGGGTGTTTTTTATCCGTTTTCATCTCTACGTCGATTTTCTGCAGATCCGGAAGACTCCAGGAGATATCTATAAGCAGAATTGTTTTTTATTTTAGATTCTCCTTTGTCGTCCATATTGTTGTCTCGTCTATCATATCATTTCATGGATTACTCATGTTTGAGCTAACGGCAGGCAAATGATTTAAGCCTGTTTGTCTTCACCTGCTCGATGCGGGATACAGATAAATCCCCATGAAATCAATATGAACGCCGTATTGTATTTTTCTTTCCGAAAGCAGGAGTAAAAATGATTTATGCTGTGGATGAATCAAAAACAGCATGTTATAATTCAGATTAGAATTCAATTCTAAAATAAGAAAATTAAAAATTAAATACGCTGGAGGAGTCAAAAATGACAATAAAAATTGGAATTTTAGGATATGGAAATCTGGGAAGAGGTGTCGAATGTGCCATTTCCCAGAATCAGGATACTGAATTGAGAGCTGTGTTTACACGCCGCGATCCGGAAAATATCTCGATCAAAACGGAGGGAGTGCCAGTTCTTTCTATCAGCGACGCGGAGAAGATGAAAGATGAAATTGATGTTCTCATTCTCTGCGGAGGCAGCGCTACAGATCTTCCGGTTCAGACACCGCAGTTTGTGTCGATGTTTAATGTAATCGATAGTTTTGATACTCATGCGCGCATTCCGGAACATTTTGCGGCTGTGGATTCTGCTGCGAAAGCTTCCGGAAAAGTGGGAGTCATTTCCTGTGGATGGGATCCGGGCATGTTCTCTCTCAATCGTCTATACGCAGAATGTATCCTGCCAAACGGCAGCGATTACACTTTTTGGGGGAAAGGAGTCAGTCAGGGACATTCCGATGCAGTCCGCAGAATCGAAGGCGTCATCGACGCCAGACAATATACGATTCCCGTAGAGACCGCATTGGAGGCCGTGCGCCGCGGGGACAGGCCTTCTCTGACAACTCGCCAGAAACACACCCGTGAGGTTTTTGCTGCTGTGGAAGACGGCGCAGATAAGACTCGCATTGAAAGAGAAATCAAAGAGATGCCGAATTATTTTGATCAGTATGACACTACGGTTCATTTCATTGATAAAGAAACGCTTCTTCGTGAACACGGAGGTCTTCCTCACGGAGGCTTTGTCATTCGCACAGGTCAGACCGGCTGGGAAAACGAACATAAACACGTGATCGAATACAGTCTGAAGTTAGATTCCAATCCGGAATTTACATCTTCGGTACTCGTAGCCTACGCCCGCGCTGCATATCGTCTCCAGCAGGAAGGCCAGTCAGGAGCAAAAACGGTATTTGACATAGCGCCGGCATATCTGTCGCCTAAAACACCGGAAGAACTGCGCAAAACAATGCTGTAAGCATTTCCGCGCGACAGTCTGACAGAGAAAACATTGCCGGGATAAGCACGATCGAATATCTCTTTCTGCACTAATGTGTGAAAAAGCACCTGCCGGAATTTATAATCCGACAGGTGCTTTTTAAGACAAAAAATAAAAGAAGACCGAAATCAGGAACATCTTAGAATCGTAAGAATTTGTTTGCGGTACAAAAGGCTCTGTCATTTCAGACAGAAACCCCTCAGAAAAAAGATGCCCTGTTTCGATCCCCTTTACATCAGGAAAATTTTGATGATTCATGAAATCATCACGAAGCTTTAATAAGCAACTGTTATTCAATTATAAAATACCATCTCTGCAGACGAGATATTCATCGTCGAATTCGTCCGCAGTTTCTGGATCATAGTTCTCATCGAACTTATATACTGTGAGGCGTCCGGTCGTCTTTGCGGAGTCTCTGTAGATCTTATCGAGTATTTCCTGATCTGTCAGCCCGTCAGCCGGTCCAGACACGACTTCCTTCATCTCGAGCAAATCATAAACCTCGCGGAGCGTATCCCCGGCGATGCTTGTTCGCAGCATACCCTTTAACATATAGATGCAGACATACTTTTTCTTTTCATTTCCCATATCCATCGACAGACTCCTTTAACCGCCGGATTATGATTATGCCGCAGCAACGATGAATAGCTTTTGAGGCCATAATATCTATGCGAACAGACAATCGGTTATTTTTAAGGCAAATTAATTGCTTTGCATATTATTATAACACATATTTTGTGGAATGACACGAAAATTATGGCATCTTATGATAGAAATTTAGCATGCACCAATTTCTGGATTTCAATGAAATATATTTTAGCACTTTCTGTTCTTGTAATTATTCTACAATACTTTCTATATTTTATTACCCATGTTTGACCTAAGTTTAAAATTTTTTAAATTTTCCCATTATCTACCATAAAACAGGAAAATAACAGGGGAATATGGATTTTTACGGGGAAAAGCGATTGTCAGAATCATAAATCCGCGGATACAGCTGATCTGTCTGAATTTTCGCAATAACCGGCCTGCTGCATCTGATTCCATAGGTGAAAAATAATTGTTCGCATAATTACAAATATCATTCCATTTATTCGACACATTAAATTTGTCTTATATTAAGTTTATTGTGTGACGGTCATATAGGTCGGCGCAAGGTAAGGTTTTTCTAAAATTGCTCTCAGCTGAGAATGGCTGTTATTCAAAGTCAGCAGCTGAAAAGAAACCTCTCGTTCTTTTTCCAGTATTTCTTCCAATGCCTGTTTGGATTGTACCCCGGCGTCATAGAGTGTGCGCATTGTATCGATATTAGCCGATAGACTTTCCTTCTGCTCTTTCCGCATTTCAATGTTGTATTCGATCTGTTTCAGCTGACGGTAACGGCTGTAAATCTCCTTTTTCAGGTTCGCCTTCACTCCGTTGTAATTTATCCTGGCTTTTGTCAGATCCATCTGTGTCAGTTCGTAGCTTTTTCCTCCGACATTATACTCATAAGTCTGCAGCTTAAAATCTGCATCGTCTACGCTGTTTTTGAGATACCACAGATAGGGGTCCGTTTCGATTGCTTCTTCACACCATGACGAGAGATCTATTTCGTCTGCAGGCCGGTATTCCTGTTTAAATTCCAGAGCAGGGTACTCACCAAAATCTCCGGAAACACTGCCCGACAGATTATCATACAGACTTTCCAGCTCGGTTTCGCAGATCTTTATCTGTTTCTCCGCGGCAGACACGTTCCCTTCGCTTTCGGTGAGTTCTCTTTGGCTGATGCTTCCTGCCTGAAATTTAAGAAGATCCCGCTGAAAACACTTTTGGGCGTAGGCCAAATCATCTTTTCTGTTTTCCCGTTCGATGAGCTTCAGACTGACTGCATCCATATCGTTTTTAATACTGTAAGCGGTCTGTTCCTCTGTAACGACTACATTCCGCTCACTCCAGCCGCTGAGCAGATTCAATTCCTTTCGTGTCTGCATTATCGTTACGTTATAGTTCAGAGAATACATGTCATAGAATTCTTCTATCTGCTGCTGTGCCTGTTTTAAACTGAGACGGGCGCTTTTGCACGCGGTGCTTGACGAGATTCCTTTTTGCAGAGCTTCATTGTATGTGAGAATCGCATTCTGTCCCAAAACCGACATCGCATAACCGTTGCCAAAAGACGAGGAGACTGGTTCATCTGAGGAAATACTGTAAACCGTATCCTTTTCAAATTCTGAATCTGCTGTCTGATTGAGTTTCGTACTTTTGACGTCGATCCGGCCTTGTGTTTCGTCCCATTCGACATGAAATCCCAGCGCCTCACTGAGATAACGCAGCGGAATCATGGTTCTGCCGTTTTTCAGGTAAGGCGCGCAGGGGAGTGTCGTTATCTCGGAGTTATGGATTGCCGTAGGGGAGCCGATTTTAAAATGAATCCGTTCTGTTCCATTATCTGCGGTAACTTCTCTGCGGATATCGCTCCACTGAAAGTCGATATTCAGCGCTTCAAAAATCGGTCTCACCGGCACGAAAGTTGTTCCGCTGATCAGCTCGGGTTCCGCATCAAAAGTCAGCGGAAGGTCATTGATATATACTGTAATCGCGGAAGACGGACGGTATTGTCCTGCTGCCGTTGAATTTACTTCAGCGGCGGAGACCGAGAACGCCAGTGATGAGATGATCAGGACAGCGAACAATCCTGCTGCCGTCTTTCGGAGAATCTCGAACACGGCGGATCCTTGAGTTTTGATCATGTTTTGTCTTCGGTATTCTGTTTCGCATGCAGAGCCGAAATTATGATCGGGATCAGAGGTGGGAAATAACACTTGTACACTCCTTTTTAACATTCCTCTAAATAAAAGGTGACAGGGATGGGATCAGAGTTTCCATCCTGCGTGAGATTCAGCATAATCTTGACATTTCGGCTACCCGCTAATTTCTTTGGCAGCCGCAGATAGCCCTCCGCCTCTTCGTCCTTTTCGAGACAGATGGTATACCAGCGGTTATCGTAATTCAGGCTGTCAATCGCAGAATAAGGATACTCTATTGAATCTGTTATAAAGACGACGCTCTCCTGATCCAGACGGAGCACGCTCTCATCTTTGTTTTTCAGATGCAGATACAGCCTCGTTCCTTCCTGATCGTCTTTCATCAGCGCCGAGGCTGTAATCTTGTAATCCAGAGTTTCTATACTCTGAGGCAATTTTCCTGAAGCTGTGGTATCGATCTTATCGCAGATATTCTTTTTCTGCTGAATCAGAATCCTGCGGCTGTCTTCCTGCCAGGTGATATCAGCGCCTACCATATCGGCTACAGCTCTCAGCGGAAGATAGGAGCGATTCTGATATACTAAGAGTTCATATCCTTCCGGAAGATCCGTCATTTCGCCATCGACTTCGATCTGAAAGGTTTCATTAACTGCCGCCGTAACGTGTTTTACTGCATCTTCGGCAAACGACGGGACTGCCACACCTATAATCAGGCCGGTGATCATGCCGAAGAGCAAAAATGTTTTCTTTTTCATGTGTTTCCCTTTCCGGATAAATTAATGGAGATGTTTCCCGGAAATATGCTGTTTTTTTCGCATATCATCCACGGTATTTTCAAACAGGAACGACTATAATCAGAATGTGCGAAGGATAAGCAATATCGGAAAACATCTGTTTCTCAGAGGCGAGCAGAGGGAGTACGGCTCTCTCCTGAGAAATCGGAAAATACAATCTTCAAGTCTGTATATTCGAGGAAAGATATCAGAACTGTACTGCATATTGAAATTTCTGCAAGATAAAAAGAGGACGAACCCATCGAGTCCGTCCTCCTCTGCGACTACAATGGCGTAGTCCGTTATTCTGTCAGCAAAACTGACCGCTGTGATTTATTTTGCAATCGTAACAGTTCTCGTAGCGTTATCCCATGTAACTTCTGCGCCGAATGCGTTAGCGACGAATCTTGCAGGAAGATATGTTCTGTTGTCTTTGATGACAACAGGTACGTCCGCAGTTACTGTACCCGTAGAAGTTTGGATAATATTGCTTCCTACAGTTAATTTAACGACAGTGTTTTTGCCTGTTAATGTAACCGTACGGTTTGCGTCGCTCCATACGATGTCCGAATCGGAAACGCCGCACGCATTTGCGATATAACGGATCGGCACATACGTTCTGTTGTTTGCGATGTAGGACGCTGCATCCATAACCACCTCAACGCCGTTATTCGTATACTTGCTTTCCCCTACTACGAAAGTAGCGTTGATACCTTCCTGGGAATCCGCACCTGTGGTGATGTTGATGTAAGGAACGGTAGCTGCGTATACATTTTCTTTCGTGCTGAATGCGTCATCGTTATAAACGCCGTTTTCGATCAGTGCAGATCCGGCTACCTTTAAGTCATACTTTCCTTCTGGAAGGATTCGGGACATAGCAACCTTTACATCACTGATCTTAATGGTAGATACTTTAGTAGAGGTATCTTTGATTTCGAATGTCATCGTCGTACCGTCAGCATCAAAATTCTTGATTAATAAATCTCCCTCTGTCACTTCAGCCGTCGCATCTGTGAAGGATACGCCGTTTGAAAGATTTAATGTGTCTACTAAAAGTTCCACGCCATTCTTTTTGTTATCACTGGTGAGATAACCCGGAATATTTTCTTTGATCGTGATATCGGCAGTCGCCTGATTCTGAGCTCCGTTTACCACTTTTGTGATGTCTGCGGTTACTGTAATCGGAGAGATTACCTTACCAACGACAAGATCTGTATCTTCAACACCGGCTCTCGCGCCCTTGATATTCATCTTAATATCGCCGGAGAAATCAGCCTGGACTGTTACCGGGATATATAAGGTCAGTGTATTTGCCTTGTCAGGATCCCAGTTGCTGAGACCGGATTTGACCGACGGTACTGTAAATGTAAATTCAGATCTGTCTTTTGCAGTGCCCTCACTGATATCAATCGCAGAGGAAGCGCTTACGGAATTCTTAGTATAACTGGAAGAACCCGTGCCTACGTATGCTTTGATCGGTTTACTGTCTACGACCTGAACTTCATCCGGAAGATCAAAGTCGATAAATCTGCCGCCGACTAAGGAACCAGGCAGGCTTTCCTTAAATGTTACCTGTAATACGAATTCCTTGTCTTTTTTATCCTGAAGGTAACCGGCTACGATTTCCGGAAGATTTTCTTCGTCAGCTGTAGAAACTGTAACCGCTTCATCGCCGTATTTTGCGATGAGAAGATCGGATTCGTCTGCGATGAGGTTTTTGCCATCTGTAGCTTTATAACCTGCGATGTTCAGAGCGATATCACCCTTGACAGCATCTTTTCCGATCGTCACTTTCGGAGTGATAACGATAGACTGACGTGACTTGTCATCGTTTTTAACCGGGATGTTAAGATACATCGTTCTATCGTCGTTTGTGAGATAATACTTCAGTGCGGAATCGTTTGGAGCATCGCTTTCGTCTAATCCGAAACTCGCATTACCAGCAGTCACACCCAGCAAGTCTCCGCTGACATGAACACCTTTCCAAGTGATTCCTTTAGGAAGCGTCATCTTTACGATCTGGGATGTTGTGATAGAATTGACCGCAGTTTCGGAGATCTCAACTGTAGCAGCTTCTAAATCCTGTCTTTCATAAGTCTTGACTTTTCCTGTTACGACAGCTTTTGTCGTGCCGGAGCCCACATTTGCAACCGTCAGTGTCTGACTGGAAACTGCAGAATCAAGACCGTCGATCGCAACTTTTACAGCACCTTCATCTGTACCGGATGTAAGCTTCAGAGCTAATCTGATATACTCGTCCTTCGCGATCGCCTTGCTTGCAGTAAATGTCAGTGTAGTAGCTGTCTCGGAAGTAGCGGTAGCTGTTAATGTACCGATATTCCCCCCATTGAGATCAGTAAGTTTCACCGCTTTAGCAATCTCTGTATCGTTTACCGTATCCAGTGTCCATTCTGCGTTTTCGAGATTAAGTTTAAACTTATTCACTTCGTCCTCAGCGATTCCTTTTGGACTGGTAACTTTAAGATCGATATACACTTCCGGCATATCGGTGTCTGCTGCGACTGCGTAAACCTTATCTACGGTAGCTGTAGTCGAAGCAAATGCGCTCGCCGGCATCAGGCAAATGATCATCGCCAGTGCCAGAAAAAGCGCTAAGCCTTTTTTGATTCTCATCTTTCAATCCTCCTTGATAGAATTCTTTTGAAGGGAGCAATAATTTTTCTGTTTAGCACAAACTATCCGCCCCTTCTGAAGATAATTTGACATAATATATAGAATTGCAGGCAGAGATGCCATACAGATTCTATCATAGGGAAATTATACATTCCAAAACTAACAGAGTCAACTGCAAGTTTCAAATGTAACAGACCTGTAACAATGCAATCACTTACACGAAACAACTGTTTTATGCGAAAAATAGGATTCGCCCCGAGTTCTTTTTACTGTAACTATAGTACAACAGAATCGGGAATTTTTCCATTACAGACATATTACATAACTGCTACCAAATGTTTTCTTCACACAAAACAGATGCTTTTTTGCATCGGTCTCTGCACGTTCAAAGATTCCGGCCGCCATTCAAAAACCTGATTCCGCTCAATATTTTTCAGCATGAACTATATAAGGAACAGGATTCCTGCCTTTCATCTTCAATCATCGTATGGTACAGATCCGTTTGCTCGTTTGTTATTTCAAAGTCACATATCGGGTAATCCCCTGCACTGTCTTACATCCCGCGTAAGAATCGCTGTAGCAGCGGATCTGTGTTACGATGCGATAGACCGCTCCTCTTTCGAGAGTTACCGCATTTCCTCCGGAGATACCTTCTGCAACGATTTCCGCACCGGATTCATTCATTTTATATATACTGTATGAAACGAAGTCCGCGTCATCCAGCTCCGACAGATTAACGGTCAGATCGGCAGCGGAACCCGGCATCTCATACGGATCACTTTCTGAATCCGAACGGCTGCTGTACAGATAATCCGTAATATTGCGCGAACCTGCATAAATGCTGCTGATCGACGGATCTATTCTCCGCAGGTTTATCGTGTATGTTTTCTTACCATATTCCCGGTTTCCGCTGCTGACAGTTACGGTAATTTTCTCAGGCTCCGTACCGGAAGCCACGGCAACATCACACGACATGAGGCCGTTCTCTTCCTGAACATTCTGAGAAACACCTTCATATTTTACAGAATACTCCGGTTCCGGAACATAGCCGTCCTGCGTCTCGTCTGTGACGATACGGAAATTCAGCGTCAGATTCGTGGAATTCGACGGAATATAGTAGTAGAATTCCGACGAAGATATCGGGAGGTTTGTATATGCCGCGCCGGTATCGCCACCCAGATAGCGTACGGACAATGACGACAGAAGCGGCGTGATCCGATTCACAAAGGCCTGTTTCGGAGGTTCTTTTACATTTGATGCTGTCGTAATACTTTCCGGCTCTGTCTCATATGTAATACCGTTTGCCCTCGCATTCAGGTGTTTTACAGTACCTTCTCCTTCAAATACCAGACCTTCCGCTCTGATATCAGCGTTATTTATAACCGCATTGATCGACACTGCTACATTTGTTTTCGTAGCGACGATTTCAGCAGTCAACTGATCGACCGTCCCTTCCTCGAGCATGAGATCCACCTTAGCCGCTCCGATTACCACCGATTCAAAATCGCCTATCAACGATGTATAAGCCGCCCTTCCCACGGAAACATTTCGGAAACCCTGGCCGAAATCGTCGTTCTTTTCCAGTTCTCTTTCCTCAAGGCAGGCTTCATCTGTCACGCGGGAATTGACTACGGTGGTTTCCCCTTCCGCGAAAACCTGAACAGCTTCATCATTTCTGTGAATGTTTGCGTTGGCTACTCTGCTGTCGGAAATTCTTACTCCGCCGTCACTGTCGTCTGTACCGCCGCCTTCGATATTCAGAGTCCCCAGAATCGTGCAGTTTCGTATGGTGACGTCACCATCCTCCACCTTTTCGCCGATGGAAATCTGATTGGTATAAATCGTATCTTTTAATGTGACATCGGATTGCACCACGGTCTGATTCTTACTGACGATATTCTCATTTTCATAAATATCCACCAGAAGCTTTGCCGCCTGCGCTCTCGTCAGATTGCTGACAGGATTCAGATTGCCGGTTGTAGATCCCCCGATGTATCCCTTTCCCACCATTTTGCGGAAGGCGGTCTCTGCCCAGGACGCCACATCCTCGTAATCGCCGAAGACCTTTATCGTAACCTCTTCACCGCTTGCCGGAACGACTCTCGACAGCATGACTGCCGCTTCCTGACGGGTAATCTTATTCCCCGGTCCGAAAGACGACGTGCTGTAACCTGAAATAAAACAAGCTGCTACGCCCTTTCTCACGTCCTCGCAGAACCAGTCGTCTTCACTTACATCCTCAAAATCAATATCGGCTGTCAGATCATTTTTCAGCACAGAGTTTACCATTTTCGTGAACTCTGCCCTCGTGATAGGATCGTCCGGCCGGAAAGTACCGTCAGAATATCCGTTCACAAATTCGTAATCTACCGCTTTTTCGATATACTCTGCCGCCCAATGCTCTTCCACATCGGTGAACTGAGCGGCATGCGAATAAAGCTTTTCTCCGACCCCCGGTAAAAATACCGATAACGCGACAAGAGCCAGCGACAGAATCACAATCCCGCAGCTTTGCCGCAGAGTTTTCCCAATCTCCATACGAAATCCCCCTTTCGTCCTTCCACACTCAGTCCTGCTTTTCCGGAAGCCGGATGACAATGCAGTATTCAGAAGCCGCCTGGATTTCCTTCTCGGAAAAATCGCCTACAATCGCGAGAAAACTCATATCGTCCTCACTGAAAAAATGAGCCGCATAATCCCAGATTCCGTTTCCTTCACAGGAGTCCGCATTATTAAAAATGAGCATCGTGTCCAGCGGAACGATCATATCGTGAACCGCCTTTTCAATAAAGTAATAGGCATCGCGGCCGGGCGGCATGGTATTGATATACTCTCTGATCTCCTGGTTATTTTTCAGATTGATATGGATCATATTCTGAAAATAATTCATCGCGAATTCTTTGATGACCTTTGTCCTGTCTTCTTCGGTGCTTCCTGTAAGCAGAAGCGTCTTATAATCCTTAAACTGAAGTTTCCAGTCTAAAAGTTCCGGGATAATTCTCTGCATGTCTTGCAAGTCCTTTCTACACAATAAAATTCTACATGAAAAGCGGAGCCGCGCCATCCGCGTCGATGCTCACTCTGCTCTCTGCGCGATCTCATTTGCGAGATCCGCAAATTCGCTCATACTGAGAGTCTCCGCTCTCCGTCTGGAGTCTATGCCGCAGTCGGCCAAAACTGCGGCAATGCTCTCCTTCGGCATCCCCCGAATGCCGGTAAGGGAATTCAGCAGTGTCTTTCTCCGCTGTCCGAACCCCTTTTTTATCGTCTCAAAAAACAATTTTTCATCGACCAGATCAACCGGCCTTTCCTGACGCACATCCAGCCGGATTACAGTGGAATCTACTTTGGGACGGGGTACGAACACCTCTTTCGGCGCATTTGCGATATGCCGCACCGTACAATAAAATCCCACCGCTACCGACAGAGCTCCGTACGTTTTAGAACCCGGAGATGCTTTGATCCGATCCGCCACTTCTTTCTGCATCATAATCGTAATGCTGTCCGCCGGAACTCTTTCTTCCAGCAATTTCATGACGATCGGCGTCGTGATGTAGTACGGCAGATTACCGATAATCCGAACCTTGCCCGAAGTGCGGTATTTTTCCACCACCTCGGAAAGATCTGTTTTCATGACATCCGCATTGATAAGCTCCACATTATCGTAATCTTCCAGAGTTTCCGTCAAAATAGGGATCAGATGGCGGTCAATCTCCACCGCTACAACGCGGGATGCGCATTCCGCCGCCGCCGCGGTCAGTACGCCCATTCCCGGGCCGATTTCGATCACCAGATCCTCTGCGCCGATTTCAGATCCTTCGATAATTGCGTCGATAATATTTTTATCCGATAAAAAATTCTGCCCCAGACTCTTGGAATGTCTGAAGTCGTGCTTTGCGCGAAGCTGAGCCATCTTAGCTGGTGAATACAGCTTGTCCATTCCATTCTCCGTTTTTCCTCACCGGACGCATCAGCGTCCGGCGTTTTTCAAGTCGCGTGCGGCTTTTGCCACATCCGCAACGATATCAACTAAGTGAAAACAGCCTTCTGAGCCTCCGATGAGAGCCCCTACTTCACGTTTCGTCAGATCATCGATATTTTTTCCGATAAAGAGACCCGCCGCCATGTGATCCATTTCGAAACATGCGGCAAACGGCCATCTCTGCATCGTCATATCGAAATCCGTAATTTCTCTCGTCGTCAGCGAATAAGACAGCTGTGCATGCATTTCATGAAAACTGTCCTGATAAGTAGTGTTTGCTGTGACGACATCCCCGCCGCTGCTGATAATCGTATACTGTTTATATTTGTTGTAAAGATTCTGCTTTCTGAAATGATTCAGGCTGTTTACATAATGAGGCCAGTCATAGAGTCCCGGCATCCTTCCCGTATAAGGACGACAGTAATTTACCTTTTCGTTGAGCCATTTCTTTTCATACTCAATCGGACCGTCGATGCCCATTTCCTCCAGCATATACATCTCTGCCTGATTGATTCCCCTCAGATTTTCCAGAAGAAGTTCCTTGATAAATCCGTTTCCGTCGTAATCCGGCAGTCCTTTGATGATCTTATTCGCCGCAAAGGTACATGTCTGACCGACGAGTTCCGGAATATCGCCTTCGATCAGATTATCGTTTTTCGGCGTGCGGTGAACCGCATACGAAGCTCTCACTGTCTCCATCCTGTGCGCATCGATATAAAATACGACGCTGCACTCATAATGGGTGCCAAGATAACTGCATTCTGCTGAATACAGACCGTCGGGCAGCTTATCCACACGATTCATGTAACTGCCCTGCTCGATGACTTTAATCATATTTACTCCTCCTTCTAAAATATGGATTTTATTCCATAATATATAAAATATTTGCAGACAGTATCCTTAGTTCTTCAGATTTGATTCTCTCCCTCGCCTTTCAGGCAGGCTTCTAATTCTTCTCTTGAAATCCCATAATTGTTGAGCCGCTTTAAAAAGGCCTTGGCATTTCCATAACCGATTCCCAGTTTTCTGCCGAGCAGATCCCTGCGCGCTCTGGCCCCGCCGTCTCCCGTCAAGCCATAATACGCCATATCCGCTTCGTCAAACTCCGCCGTCCGGTCAATCATCGTCCTTCCTGCAGCTTCAATAGCTCTGCGGATGACCTCAGGTTTTGCGTTCTCAATCCCGATATCATCACCGTTTTCTGCTTCTCCCCGGGAAACATAGGCCTGTCCCGCTTCCGGGAAAAGTTCTGTCAGCCGCTTCCGAATGCGGCCCCCTGCATGGTCAGGATCAGTCAGAATAATAATGCCTCTGGTCTCGTAGGCCCTGCGGATCCGATCCAGAGTAGACGCGCTGATACCGTAGCCATGTGTCGCTATGATATCAGCGCTGACAGCTTTCTGCACGGCATCGATGTCGTCCCGTCCTTCCACTATAATAACTTCTCTAATCAACTCTGCCATCTCTGTCTTCCTCCGGATTTCCGCATCTTTCAAAAACCGGTTTTCTCCGCCTTTTCTGCAAATCAATTTCTGCCATCGCCGTCCATTTTCTAAAGTTATTTTTCCTCATCCCTGTCATCAAAGACATATATGATTTCGCCGGACTTGGCCATCTTAAGCCACTGTCTGGCCTGTTCCTCAATGTATTCTTCGGTTCCGATATTTCCAGCCTCTTTCTCCAGCGCTGCCTCTTCCTCTTTCAGCGCTTCAATCTGGCTGCGTTTCTCTTTCTCTTCTATTTTCAGCGAGACGATATTCCAGATCGAACACACGAGACCGATCAAAGCGATCAGCGCAGCGGCTATGACCGCGATCCGCACCGGCGTCAGCCGTTTTTTCTTCTGCCCCGTACGCTGTTCACCTTTGATTTCACCATCCGCTGTCTTCTCTTCTTCAAGGACAAACGTTCTCGTCCCCGCCGGATCGCCGTAATAATCGTATCCCGACCGATCGTTATCCGGCACGCCGCGTCTTCTGCGGGATTCCGCCGCCGCTTCCCGAAGCTGACGTCTTCTCGCCTCCCGCTGCGCGTCGAGATCGATTACAGTATCCGCATCGACAAGACTGTCTTTCTTTTTTCTGCTTCTCTTTCCCATAGAATTCCCCGTGTCTGTCGTAATTTTCCAATTTATGATATGACGATATATGCTATTATAAGCATTATAACATAAACCACCGCCAGCGCACGAACGGGTTTCGAATTTTTAAACAGGAAGACCGATCTTCCGATCAGAAGTCCCGCGATCAAAGCGGCCGCCTCATGAAAACTGATCCGACCGCAGCTGCTGATGTACCAAAAACGAGCTGCGATCAAAGCCGCTGCCACGCAGAATAAAAAATCCAGGACGACTCTCGGCGCTCCTTTAAAACCTTTCTTTTTTCTGTGTTTTTCCGGACCGCCGCTTTCCGCCCCTCCGGCAGAACGAGGTTTTCGGCCGCCGGAACTCATAGTATAGATGCTTTCGTATACTTCGAAGAAAAATGCGATACAGGCTCCACAGACAGCCATGATAAATATCTCACGGATCTGCGAAAATATATACTCATATCCGGTAATCGGATCCACTGTTACGCCGCCCAGAATGCGGCGGATACCCGAATCCAGAAAGTCACGGATCGAATCCGTCAGTTGTCCCCATCTATCTGCATTCATCCTATCATCTCATCAGCTTTTTCAGCAGACCGCCGCCCGATTCAGAAGTTCCTCTCATATAAGTCAGGCTGACAATCTCTCCGCTCAGCGCCGCTCTCCCTGTATCGAGATCCAGCTGAGTAATCCTGAGAGACCTCCCTCTTACCGACAGAGCTCCTTCCTCCAGAACGATCAGCACCGAGCTTTCGTCAAAACTCGTTACATCCGTAACAGCGGTCACTTCCAGAGATTCACGATTTTCCGACATCAATGTATGTTCTGTCATAATCAAACCTCCCTGTAAAATCCTATGCGCCGATGGCGGCAGATATGCGCTGAAGCTCACAGCGTCAGAGAAGCAAAGGAATGATTCTGCGAAAAAATGAGAATTATTTACATGAAACGGCTTTTGCCGTTCATCGCATATGATAAAATGAGAAAGAGAATTTGCTATTAATAAGCTACCGCATTGAAATGAGACGTCCATGGAGGTACACTCATGACTGAAATTAAAACAAAACTCGTAAGATGTAAAATCTGCGGAGAGATTTTCGATTCTTCTCTCGAGAAATGTCCGGTCTGCAACGCCGGTCCTGAATTTTTTGAGCCTGTGGAAGATTCCGGTTCCGGATTTTCAGCTGATACTCAGCAGCGCTATTTTATTCTGGGATCCGGTCCTGCGGCGGTAAACGCCGCTGAAGCCATCCGAAAAAGAGACGCCACCGGAAATATCCTGATTCTCTCTGAAGAAGAAGTGCTGCCGTACAACAGACCGATGCTGACGAAAAATATGTTCAGCGAGCCGCAGCAGGATAAATTTGCGATCCACGATAAAAAATGGTATGAGGAGAGAAATATTCAGCTGCTTCTGGGCAGAAGAGTGGAGTCCATCAATACCGAAACAAAGGAAATCAAAACAGAAGACGATCTGACTTTTTCATATGATAAATGTATCTACACTCTCGGAGCTCATTTTTTCATTCCGCCTTTCCGCGGGCGTGATGCAGAAAACGTCACAGGAATCCGGACCATCGCCGATATTGAAAAATTGTCCTCTTACAGAGGTCCCGGCAAGAAAGCCGGCGTCATCGGCGGCGGCGTGACCGGTCTGGAAGCTGCCTGGGAACTGAAAAAGGCCGGTTTTGACACGTATGTATTCGATTCTGCTCCATCCCTTATGGCAAACAAACTGGACCCGACAGCATCCGCGCTGTTGATGGAAATCTTCGAATCAGAAGGGGTCCACATCGTCACTTCCGCCGACACGGAAGCCTGTGAAGACGGAAAAGTAAAGCTGAAGGACGGGCGCGAATACGAAGCGGATCTCGTCATCGTATCCTGCGGAGTCCGGGCAAACAAAGCTGTCGCGGAAGCTGCAGGCATCAAAACAGATCGTGCGGTTATCGTAAACGAGCGAATGGAGACCAGCGCTCCGGGAGTCTATGCGGCAGGCGACTGCGCGGAATTCGAAGGCGTCAATTATGCTCTCTGGCCGGAAGCCTCCCGCCAAGGCGAGGTCGCCGGCGCAAACGCAGCGGGAGATGTCTCGGTCCTATTTAAAGGCGAAGCTTACGGCATGACCATGGATGTGGCAAACACCATGCTCTATTCCATCGGTACCGCATCCGGCGATAAACCGGAAAAGACAAAAGAATTTCTCGACGAAGAAAAAAAGACACTTCGGAAGTTTTTCTTTATCGGCGGAAAACTCTGCGGCGCGACACTGATTGGCGACATCACCGAAATGTCAGAAGTAAGTGACATGGTGGCGGAGAACAAACCGTACAGCGAAATGTTTGAAGACTAAAAATAAAAAGGAGATCTCTCCGCCCCGTGCGGAAAGATCTCCTTTTCACTTTTCCAAATATGATTTTAACTCTGAAAGCGCGGCGGGATATAACAATTGTCACTGACGCGATATCCGTATTCCGCTTCATACTCCTGCGGCGATATCAGAAAGAACTGATCCGCAATCCAGGTATCCTGATCTCCGCTGGTAGCATCCACACAGAAAATCCGTCCGTCCTTCAGCCTCACCAGATTCCAGGCATGATCGGCGCTTTCCGCTACCCAGCAGTCCAGTCCCAACCGGTCGCAGATCGCCTTATACGCGCCTGCATAACCGGAGCATACCGTTTCTTTCTGAATCAGCGCACCGTAGCATCCTCTGTTTTTTCTCAGGGGATTGCCGGTATCTCCTGAGATGATCGCATCGCTCAGTTCATAATCATAGCTGACATTTTCACACAGATATTCAAAAATAGCTTTATGCATGGAAATCTCATCGTCTCCCGCCGTCTCCCGGATTTGAGGGACGATCTGATCCAGAGCCGCACTCACCTGCATCTGCGCTGTCTCAACATCCTCCGTCGTATAAGAAAGCGCTGTTTTCTCCCCCAAATTTTCCCCGTTATCTCCGGGAGTGTCGGAATGCCCGTCCTCGGCATAATAAAGGCGAAACTGCCAAAGACCGGCGAAATCAAAAAGACCCACCGTATAGCTGACCGGCATGATACACATATCCTCCGCATCATTGGATATTTCCGAGGAAACGTACGACGCAATCTGTTTCCGGTCGATTTTAAAACCTCTCGTCCACAGAATGACGGACTCTTGTCCTGTGCTGAAATTTTCGATCAGTGCATCGACCAGTTCTTCCTCGTCAGCAACAGAAGCGAATTTTATTTCATCATCTGTGACAATCCAGAAGAAAAGACCTGTACCTGCCAGCACGACTGCCGCGAAAACTGCGGCTCCCCACTTCATGACTTTTTTCAAATCTACCCTCTCTTGAGATCCCTCCCGGCTTTTACCGGAGTACGGTTTTCAGCAGCAGCGCCAGATTCCCGTGCAGAAATCGTCCGGCTTCCGCCGTAATACGGGTTTTTAACTGCACGCTGCCGCATCCTGCTGCAGTTGTACAGCTCTCATACAGAAACTTCCGGCTTCCGCCGGATACAATTTTCAATTCAATCGATATTCCGCCTTCCTCTGCTCCAGGCGAGAGGAAGCGTAATCTGCATCATAGTACCGCTGCCTTCTTTACTCTGGGCCAGAATACTGCCGCCGTGAACTTCTATAATCTGTTTCGCAATGGACAGACCTAAGCCGGTGCCTCCCATAGCCCGGGAACGCGCCTTATCCACCCGGTAAAAACGTTCAAAAATCCGGGACAGCTCCGCGTCGCTGATTCCGATTCCGTTGTCTTCTACTGTAATACAGACGACATCGTCTTCTTTCCAAGCATTCAGCCGGATTTTTCCGCCTGCCTGCGTATATTTTATAGAATTTGTCAGAATATTCAGAATCACCTGCTGCATCTTGTCTCTGTCTCCCATAATATAGAGCGGCGTATTCCGATCATAGACGCACTCTACGGTCTGTTCTTTCGCCTGAGCTGTCAGAGTAATTTTTTTGACACAGTCTTCCAGAATCTTACCTACCTCCAGCTCTTTGAAGTTCATCTTTTCCCGGTGACTGTCCAGGCGGGACAGCTGCAGCAATTCTTTGACGAGACGCGACATGCGTTCCGTTTCATCATCGATAACCATAAGAAAATTCTTCTGTGTCTCTTCATCTTCGATCCCGCTTTCCAGAAGCGTCTCCGTATAACTCTTAATCGTCGTCAGAGGCGTCCGCAGCTCATGAGACACATTTGCTACGAAATCGGTCTGCATCTGTTCCAGCTTCTGACTCTCGGTGATATCCTGAATCAGCATGATTACGCCGATATCGTTATCGTCTTCCGCCGTAAACCGGGCGTAGCGTATAGACAAAATATTGGAACGGTACATGACAATTTCGTTCATCACTTCACTGGATGTAATATTCTTGATACCGTCGGCGATATCTTTCTTGCCGAACTTCTGAAGAATCCCGGAAAAATTCAGATTCTCCATCTCCTCATCGGACAGATCCAGAAGAGCTCTGGCCGCCGCATTAGCGTGAATAATCTGCCCGGACAGATCCACCGCGATCAGGCCGTCGGCCATGTATTTCAGAATCGTCTCCAGTTTGCTTTTCTCGTTGGAAATCTCCGTGATATTATCATCGAGCTCCCGCCGCAGAATATTAAACATATCCGCGAGACGGCCGATTTCATCGTTCGATTTCCCTCGGATCTCCTGCGAAAAATCGCCCGACGCCATTTTCTCGGCTTTTTCAGTTAAATCGTTTATCGGCGCCGTGATGCTGCTGGTAATAAAGAAAGATAACAGAGCGGAGATTAGCAGAGCGATAAACATCGCCTGCAGAAAAATGACTTTCGATTCATTCGTCGTGTCGTATACGCTGGTGAGATTGGCGCTGAGATAGAGCACGCCGATGATGCTCCCTCCGCTGCCTTCGATCGGTTTTGCGGCGTTGAGCACCGGAATAGAACCTGTCAGCGTATCCTGACCTTCTGCGGTATTCCCTTTCAGCGCCTTTACTATGACATTTTCGCTGAGAGTATTGATAGCGGATTTTCCCACTACCGTCGTGTTATTCGCAGCGATGATTTTAAAATTCGTGTCGATGACGTACAGCTCATAATCGGTGCCGGTCTGCCATTCATTGACGATCGCCTGAATAGTTTCCTGCTGTCCGTCCAACACGGTATAACTGCCGAAAGGCATGGAGAGCATGACGATATCCAGCGTTTTGAAACACTTGCTGCGTATGGAATCGATTTCGTAAGATTCCAGCTTATTGGTCACAAATACGCCTGCGATCGTCATGACGATAAAAACGATGAGGACAAAGATCGCCAATATTCTCCATTTTATACTGTTAATCGTTTTCTCAAACAAATTTTACGGCCTCCTGAAATAATAGCCTATTCCTCGTTTTGTCATTATGTAACGCGGACTGCTGGAATCATCCTCAAGTTTTTCTCTGAGTCTCCGCACGGTGACGTCTACCGTGCGGATATCCCCGTAATATTCATATCCCCAGACTTCCTCCAGGAGCTGTTCTCTGGAAAAAACCTTATTCTCCCGCTCCGCCAGATAACGCAGAAGTTCAAATTCCCTGAGAGTGAGTTCCAGAATTTCTCCGTTTTTGCGGATTTCATAGCGATTCAAATCGATCGTTAGGTTTCCGAATTCTCTGATATTCGCTTCTGCTTTATCCACGTCCGGCCCCAGTGTCAGCGTCGCTCTGCGGATATTGGCTTTGATTCTGGCGAGCAGCTCCCTCATTCCGAAAGGTTTTGTCATGTAATCGTCCGCCCCCAGTTCAAGACCCAGCACTTTATCTACTTCCTCCTCCTTAGCGGTCAGAATAATGATGGGAACCGCGCTTTTTTCCCGCACTTTTTTGCAGACGGTAAATCCATCCATTTTCGGGAGCATCACGTCCAGGAGAAGCAGATCGGGATCCAGAACCGCCTGTTTTGTCAGAGCCTCCTCGCCATCGTATGCCGCGTAAACCGAAAAACCCTCTTTTTCAAGATTATATCTGATAATATCTGAAATGGACTTTTCATCCTCAACTACTAAAATCTTTTTCTTCGAATCATCCATATCTCAATACTCCATTGAAACCCGAAATAACTTTCTCTTCCCTATTTTATCTCATTCTGCGGATTTTGTTCCCCTTGCCGCCTGCACGGAGAGGAAAAACAAAGTCCAGTGTATACTATCAGTTTATCATACAAAACAAGCATTTTCAAATCGGCTTTCCGTTTTGTATACTGGCAAAAGATCCCGGTGCACTGCACCGGGATCTTCTCTTATCATTTCAAGTCAAACTTCTGTCTCATCTTTTTCCGCTGTCATCGGTGAAGAACCGGACATTTCCGCAGAAGATATTTTTCCGCCGGATCAGCCGACATAGCTGTATGGATTGACCGGGGTTCCATTTTTGCGGATCTCAAAGTGACAGTGGTTTCCTGTGCTTCGGCCGGTACTTCCCACCTTTGCGATGAGCTGTCCTTTGGCTACTTTATCGCCTACGGATACGCACAGACTGCTGTTATGAGCGTAATATGTCATATAGCCGTTTCCGTGGTCAATTTTGATCAGATTGCCGTAACCGCTGGAGTTATATCCCGCGTAGACTACAGTCCCGCCGTCGGAAGCGACGACACTCGTCCCATAAGGAGCCGCTATATCAATCCCCTTATGCTGTCTTCCCCATCTCGAACCATAGCTCGAACTCAAACGGCCGCCCTTTGTCGGCCAGATGAAATCGCCCGTCGGTTCTGTGGAAGGCTTTTCCTTCGTTCCCCGCAGGATTACCTGATCCACTGGAGCTGTGGTTTCCACTTCAGAGAGAATTGTTCTGTTCACCTCTTCTCCATTGATACGGAAGATCCGTGCGGTCACACGGGATTCTCCGTTGACGCCCTCCGTCTTTACTTTCGTCTCTCCTTTATAAAGCGTAGGATCGTCTTCATAAACTGTCTCGTAGAATTCCACCTGAGAGAAAATCTGAATCTCACTGGTAGAGACAGTGAGGAGCTTACTGGATCCATCTTCATCGACAAATACCTCACTGGCATCATCATAATCCAGGAAAGCGTCTACATTAGCTACGACCGGTTCGATCTTCACTTCTTCATCGAAAATCAGATCGTCCGGAGCCACATCCGCGGAAAATACCATCGGATGTCCCGGTCCTTCCAATTCTCTGCCATCCACTAAAACCGCGGCAGCCGCATCTATCGCCTGTTCTCTCGGATCGATGACATCATTCTCTGCAGTGTCTTCGTCCTGTGAACTGCTCTGATCCGCCGCTCCCTGCGCCTTAGCATCAGCAGTCTGAGACTCGTATACCGCGGAATCTACTGCGTCGGACGAATCCTGCAGGAAAATCTCCGCATCCTCTGTAGATGCGGTTAAAATGCTGTGAAATGCGTCTAATTTACTCTGATCCGCAGAAAAATCTTTTTCCGTGGAAGAACTGCTGGCAGAACTCTCGGATACTGAGTTCCCCGCTGCAGAAACACTTTCCGACAGCTTGTTTCCCGCGCTGTCCACCGTGCAATAGTAAAGTTTCACCTTTTCCAGAATTTTTTCTGCGGTCTCCTGAGAGTCCACCAGAGCCGCCGTCTTTCCATCTACGATGATAGAGAACCCGGCGCCTGTCAGATTATCTGCATTTGCAATCTTATCGGCAGCTGTCTCGGCCGTGTCCGTAATCGCCGAGAAATTTAACTGCTTCGTATACGTAACGTCGGACTCCGGATCTACGGAAACGTTTACATTCGTATCCAGAGCATCCGGCACCTGTTCCACAGCCTCTTCGATTTCGGTTTTATCTTTTACCGTCCCCAGCTGTGTCCCGTGATAGGAATAATCGTAAACAGTCGCCGCATTAATCGTAAAAACGAAGGCCATCATGAACATCATGACAGAACCTGCCGCAATCGTACACTTTTTTCTGTGATTGATCCAGTACTGGATCACAGAATCTACGAGAAATTCGTATTTTCTGACGAAGCGATGACCTTTCATCCTCAGGCTGTCAAAACGCATAGCGGTGCGCTTTTCAAAGTTCGCAACGGTCTCCGCCGCCGCGGAGAACTGGCTGTCTCTGATTTTGCTCATAGCCTTTTCGTTGATGATAAGACGCCTCTGCATCCAGTTAATTCTTCTGAACCTTTCGTGGGCTCTGCGCGCAGCTTTGATACGTGTCGGTATACGCCCAAACACATTTACAGATACCGCATGCCCCGAATCCAGCATTTCAGATACGGACTGTCTGAAATACTCCAGTTGTTCGTCAGCCTCCTGCATCATTTTGCGCAGCTTCTTCGCGAAGTCTGATCTGCTGATCTTTCCTGCACGTACAGCGAGATCCCCAGAAATCTTTCTCTTTTTCTCGTCTGTACTCTGACGATTGCAACTGTTCACCGCTGTCGGAAGCTCTTCTGCCGAGTCTGCCGCCGCGGTTTTCTCTGTTATTTCTGTATTCACTCCGCCAAGTTCTGCCCCTGTTATGTCTGCCGCTTCTGCTTTTACGCCGACGCTTTCGATGCCTGTAGCGTCATTCGACGAAGTGTTCGTACTCGGAATTTCGTCAAGCGAGGAGATGTCTGTACTGAATTCCTTTCGCCTGCCGTGTTTTCTGATATTCTTTTTACTCATTTCAACCACCTTTCAGGACGGTATCCCGTTGCAACGGAATACGCTCTTACTCGTTTTCGTGTCAAACATACTCCTAAATAAACTGTTTCAGTTTTTCGGAGTAGCACCTGCACCGTTCGCCGTTGTTTAAAACGCCCGTATCTTTGCAGTACTTACAGTCGTACTGCATCTCGAGATAATCGTAAGGCAGATTATTTTCTGTGAGCAGGAATGCTTTTTCTCCTCCCAGATCAGTGATCTTTCGGTTGAGCCGCTCTCTTTCCATCTCACCGCTGCCGTGCAGCGCCAGCCTGGAAATCTCCAGACTCGTCCGCCGAATCTGCGTATCGATCTCTCTGACACGGGGAATCGATGCGTAGACGGAACGCCTGCGCTCTTCCAGCTCAGCTTCCTTTCTGCGCCTCAGATCCTCGTACATTTTTTTCACCTTTACGGCCGGATTGCCGCCCTTTGCCGTGCCGTCGGCATCGGATCCGTTTCTGACATTCTTCGTGTCTCTGCCGCTCCATGCGAGCAGGATGCTGTTGACATAATTGATGTTCGGATTTGAAATTCCGCTGGTTTTAGCGCATGCCTCCAGTATTTTGCCGATATCGAAGCCCAGTTGGTCAAACCAGGAATCTATGAGATCCTGTTCTTTCTCCGTAGGATTTCGATGGAATCCCAAAGCCTTCATCACACGTCGGTATTGGTTGTGGCGAAGATCCGTATCCTCTAAATACCTTTTCGCCTCCTCTGCAGTCCTTATATTTTCTCTTTCCCAGTCCCTTATGACGCTGGAAACGTATGGAAACCTGCTGTTTCCCCGCTTCTCGGCGCAAAATCTATATGCAAAACATATGAGGTCGGGTGAAAGACCTTCATCGCAGATCCAATTTACCACTGCCGAAGATTCTCTGCTCTCCAGCATGCGGCCTGTGATCTCCTCGATGGCATCAAAGGTTTTTCTCAGCTCTTCATCGTTCATCTGCAGATTGAATTCCTCCGGCGCATTCTCCTCAGAGACGGCCTCTTCGGCATCTTTCGGCGTCAGAAAGAGCTTTTCTTTCAGACAGGTGAACTCGACAGTATAATGAAATCTGTCCTCAGACAGTCCGCGTTTGCGGATAACTCCGCAGCTTTCCCAATAATTCCAGGCTCTCAGCACGTCTTCTTCCGCCATGCCCAGATGTTTTGCGATGAGACTGTTGGACATCTTCTCATCCCCGGCGTACATGAGCGCCGTCAGGTAAACTTTTACAAAATCTCCCTCCGCACCGGGCATATATTCGGTGAGAAAAATATTCTCTACCTGCGTGTCTCTGAGATATAGATTATTCGCCTTTTCCCGTCTGAAGTTCATCTGTCTGCACCTCATACATTATCGATTATACCATACTATATGTGACAGTTGTGTGAATTTTTTCACGTTAAAAGCAGGCCGCCGACAACCTGCCGGCGGACCTGTATTATCACTATAATTTATCAGAACAAATTCTATTCTTATCAGAAAAGTTCGCCCCGCACCATCGTCTGTTCTCTGTCCGGGCCTACGGATACGATTCTCACCGGAACGCCGGTGAATTCCTCGATTACCCGGATGTATTCTTTCGCTTCCTCCGGGAGATCCTCATACTTCCTGCATTCCGTAATCGGTACATGCCAGCCCCGGAGCGTTTTGTAGACCGGTCTGCAGGATGCAAGCTGCTTCAGGTCGGCCGGAAAATCCGCGATGACTTCACCGTCCGGCTTTTCATATCCCACGCAGACCTTTACCGTATCAAACTGATCGAGAACATCCAGAAGCATGAGAGAGATTCCCGTCAGCCCGTTAATGCGCGCAGCGTAACGGATCACCACCAGATCAAGCCAGCCGCAGCGTCTCGGTCTTCCCGTCGTAACGCCGTATTCATGACCGGCCTCGCGGATCGCATCGCCGATTTCATTATCTTCCTCTGTAACAAACGGACCTGCGCCTACTCTCGTGGTGTACGCCTTAACGATGCCGATCACCTCTTCGATGCTGTTCGGCCCCACCCCTGCGCCTGTGGTAAATCCTCCGGAAACCGGATGGGAGCTGGTTACGTACGGATAAGTGCCCAGATCGATATCGAGCATCGCTCCCTGAGCTCCCTCAAATAACACTTTTTTTCCGGATTTTACGGCCTCATACACGAGGACGCCGGTATCTCTGACATACGGTCTCAGTCTCCTGGCATACTCCAGATATTCAGCTGTGACAGCTTCCTTGTCCACCGGCTCCTCCCCATAGATTTTTGTAATAATCGCATTTTTCCGATCGATCTGAGCGGAGAGCTTTTCTGCAAAACTTTCATCATCCATCATATCGCAGATGCGGATGCCTGTCCGCTCCATCTTGTCCATATAACAAGGCCCGATTCCCTTATTGGTAGTGCCTACCTTTCCGCCGCCTTTGGCAGCTTCGCCGAGAGCGTCCAGCAGCTTGTGATAGGGAAACACGATATGCGCACGGTCACTGATAAAAATATTGGATGTATCGATACCGTCTTTTTCGAGATCTGCGATTTCGTCAAAGAAGCCCGCCGGATCGAATACGACGCCGTTTCCGATGATATTTACCGCAGAAGGGTTCAGCACCCCCGACGGAATGAGATGCAGAGCATACTTTTTCCCCTTGACTACGACGGAATGCCCTGCGTTGCTTCCGCCCTGCGCTCTGACTACTACATCTGCTCTCGTAGCAAAGTAATCGATCGCTTTTCCTTTTCCTTCATCGCCCCACTGGGTTCCGACTACTGCTAATGTTGCCATCTTTACTGATCCTTTCTTCCGAAATTAAATCTGCAGCGGGCTTCTGTCCGCAAACTTCGTATACTTGCCGAGCCATGCCAAATCGATGCTTCCGGTCGGACCGTTTCTCTGCTTGGCGATAATCACTTCACAGGTATTCGGCTTTTCCGTCGTCTCCGGATTATAGTATTCATCTCTGTAAAGGAACATTACGATATCCGCATCCTGCTCGATGGCGCCGGATTCTCTCAGGTCGGAAAGCTGAGGCCGGTGATCCATTCGCTGTTCCACCGCTCGGGAGAGCTGAGACAGCACGATGACAGGGCACTCCATCTCCCGGGCAAGCTGTTTGAGCATCCGGGACAGAGCGCTGACTTCCTGCTGCCGTCCTTCTGTTTTCCCCTCGATACTCATGAGCTGCAGATAGTCGACGATGACGAGATCCAGTCCCTTTTCAGCTTTCAGGCGCCGGCATTTATTCTTCATCTCCAAAACGGAGATGCCCGGCGTGTCGTCGATATAAATCTGCGCCTTGGACAGCCGGTCAATAGCGATATTGAGATCTTCCCAGTCTCCTCTGGACAAATCACCCGTTTTCAATTTGGCGAGTTCCACGCAGGAATCGATGCTCAAAAGACGCTGTCCCAGCTGCTCTTTGGACATTTCCAGAGAGAAGATGAGAACCTTCGCATCCCCTTTGATAGCGGCGTTCTGTGCGACATTCAGCACGAAAGCGGTCTTTCCCATACTCGGCCGGGCCGCCAGTATGATGAGATCCGATTTCTGCAGGCCGGAAGTGCGGGCGTCGAGATCGGCAAACCCCGTGGTAAGACCGGTCAGACTGCCGTCCATTCCCGCCATCCGGTCGATATCGTCCATGTTGGTCCACAGAATATCCTTCAATGCAGTAAAGTCCTTTTTCTGATTCATCCGGGCGATATCGAAGATTCCCTGCTCCGCATAGTCCAGCACCTGAGCCGCATCTGTCTTCTGCCGGTAGCTTTTGTCGACAATATCGGAAGATACCTCGATCAGCCTTCGCAGAACAGCATTTTCTTTTATGATTTTCGCATATGCCGATGCGTTCGCCGTAGAGGGCGCCATAGTAGTGAGACCTGCTACATAGGCTCTTCCTCCCACCATTTCAAAGGTCTTGCGTTTTTTCAGCTCCTCGCTGACGGTGAGCACATCCACCGGAGAGGAAGCCCGATTGAGATCTCTCACGGCTCCAAAAATTTCTTTATGTATTTCGCTGTAAAAATCCTCAGGCGTAAGAATTTCCAGAACGTCAAACAGAGCTTCTTTATTTTTCATCACAGCTCCGAGCACGGAACGTTCCGCGTCATCGCTGTGCGGAGGGATTCTCTCTTCCATTTTTTCCTCCTCAGACTGCGCTTTTGTATCTTACGGAACTTTTCAAAATACCCTCCAGACAAGATTACCGGAGGGAACTTTGATCCTCTGCCCTGTCTTATACGGTGACTTCCACCGTGATCCGCACGCTGACGTCGGTAAATAATTTGATGTCTACCGCATGTCTGCCCGCCATCTTTATCGGGGACGGAATGCTGATCTTCTTTTTGTCGATGTCGATCTGCTTCTGCGTCTTGATGGCCTCCGCCACGTCCGCATTGGTTACGGAACCGAACAGCCGTCCGCCTTCGCCCCCCTTGGACTTCAGCTGAATCGTTTCCGATTCCAGAGCGGCTTTAACGGCTTCCGCCTCCTTCTTCAATTCAGCTATGCGCTCCGCCTCTTTTTCTCTCTGAATTTCCAGAGCTTTGATATTGGCGGGAGTCGCTTCTTTCGCCAACTTCTTCGGAAAAAGCATATTTCTCGCGTAGCCGTCGCTCACTTTGACAATCTGTCCGGCCTTTCCCTGACCTCTGACGTCTTCCAGCAATATAACCTTCATATCTATATAACCTCCCTCTTTTCCGAAACCGCCGCTGCGTCGGACAGAAGCAATTTCTCTGAGTAACTTATTCCTGTTTCTCGGACGGAATCTGCAGGCGCTTTGTCTCACTCTTTTTCTCCGCGTTCTGCTTTGCCCGCAGTCGCTGCCGTTCTTCTTCCACAAACTCCGCCGCCACCGCTTTTACTCTAACTGCGGCTTCCTCTACGGAAAGATCCAGCTGTGCTCCCGCCATAGTCAGATGGCCGCCTCCGCCCAGCTTTTCCATCATACGCTGCACATTGATGTCACCCAGAGATCTGGCGCTGACTCTGACCTTATGGTCGATATCCAGTCCTATGACGATACTGGCCCGCATCCCTTTGATATCCAGCAGAGAATTTGCCGCCATGGAAATCAGCATCGCGATGTTATGACAGGACTTTTCCTGACAGGAAAATGCGATATTACCGGGCAATATTTCCGCCGCGGAAACAATCTGCGCTTCCTGACGCGACAGTTCCATATCGATCTGAAAAAATTGTCTCACTTCCGCGGTATCCGCGCCCTGACGCCGCAGCCATGACGCCGCATCGAAAGTTCTCACGCCCGTTTTTACGGAAAAACTCTTCGTATCAACCGTGATTCCTGCCAGAAGGACCTCCGCCTCCAGCTTCCCGATGCTCTTTTTCTCCGTCACCACATACTGGAACATCTCCGTTACCAGTTCTGAAGCGGAAGACGCATACGGCTCCAGATGAAGGAGAATCGGGTTCTGCACGATCTCCTCCCCCCGTCTGTGATGATCGATTACCACAACTTTTTCTATGATCTCCGTGAGAGCGGGGCAAGCGGAAAGACTCGGCTTATGGGTATCGACTAAAATGAGCAGGTCATCTTTAGAAGCTGTCGATTTCGCATATTCCGGGTTGATAAAATTATAGTTTGCCTCCTTCTCAGCCATCTGATATGGCATTTCGATGGCGTCGCTGGTATCGATGACAATATTCGCTTTTTTTCCGCGGTTTTTTGCAATTCTGGCGATACCGAGAGCCGCTCCGAAGGAATCCATATCCGGCACGGAATGCCCCATGACATAAATATTCGGAGCCTGATCGATCAGCTGGCGGAGCGCCAGCGCCACGATTCTGGACTTTCCTTTATTTCTCTTTTCGACAGTCTGCAGTTTACCGCCGTAATATTCGATATTGGAGCCTTTCTTCACCACCGCCTGATCGCCCCCTCGTCCCAGAGAAAGATCCAATGCCGCAGTGGCATACTCGTCTGTCTGAGCGGGGGTCTTTCCCGACGCGCCCACGCCGATACTCAGAGAAGCGGGAATATCTCCTCCCGTCTCGATAGCGCGAATTTCGTCGAGAATCGGAAACTTATTTGCCTCGATATTTTCCAGAGTGCGAAAATCAAAGATCAGAGCATATTTCGCTTTTCCCATTCTCAGAAAGCCCGCCTGACATTTTGTCGCCCAGAGACGGATTTCATTTTCGATTTCCGCTCCGATACCGGACTTTTTGTCATCCGGCGCTGATGAAATGATATCGTCGTAATTATCTATATTTACATAAGCGATACAAGTCCGCTCATCTCTGTATTTCTCTTTGATCTGGTCCACGACCGTGGTTTCTACCCAATGGAGCATCCTGCTTCCCGAAGAACAGCTGATCCGTGCTTCTGACACGAATACTTTAAAATTTCTCGGGCGCGCCTGTTTCGATTTGAAAGTGATCGTCTTATCTTTCAGCGCTTCTCTGGTCATCTCGTGAATTTTAACACCCGTGATATCATAAATATTCGACTTTCCCGCTTCCAAATCATCTACCAGCTCATTAAATTTCGCATTATACCACATGATCTTGCCTTTGCTGTCAATAATGCACAGGGGAAGCGGATTATATATGACAGAAAAGGAGATCGTTTCATCCATATCTGAAGTCACATCATAAAGATACTCGCTGATCGCTTTGGAATTGCTGTCTGAAGTCTTCAGATTTATCAGCATGGCAATAAAAACCAGCGCCAGTCCTACCAGTCCCATGACAGGCTTTTCTAAAGCGAGAAGCAGTGTAATGATAAGCATTACGACGATATCCGGCTTTGAATTTACTGACAGAAAGGGCTGTCTGCCTGATTTCTTTTTCATGATTTCGCCTTCCTTCTGATTCGAAAAAATACGAATCCGAATATAGAAACATCTGTTTTTGTTCAAATCGCAGCAAAGCTCTGACAAGCTCGCCAGTCGCAGGGTGCAGACATTATATCATACCCGATACGGCAATTCAATCTCTGCGGTTTTCGACACTTTTCGGTAATCGCTCTTCCGGTGAAATTTTTCCAAAAACACAAAATCCGGCACTTTTCAGTGCCGGATGCATAAAATGACGGGCTTCGCCCGGTCTTTTACAGCACTGCCTGCAGTTTGCTGCAGCGTGCAGAGCCTATGCTGAAATTGCCCGGCTTCAACCGGATACAATTTTTCAATTCAGAGCTCGATTAGTCCTGCGTATAAGGGAGTAATGCCACAATTCTTGCTCTCTTAATCGCTTTCGTCACTTCTCTCTGGTGAATAGCGCAAGTGCCGGTGATTCTCTTTGGAAGAATCTTACCTCTTTCTGTCACATATTTTTTGAGTGTATCGACATCTTTATAATCGATAGAAGCTGCGCCGTTCTGTGCCTTCTGTACGCAGAACTGGCAGACCTTTCTTCTTCTCATGCCGCCTCTTCTCTTTTCCATAGAGCGCGTCTCCTTTCTTTAGAATGGAATGTCGTCGTCGTCAATGGCTTCAAAGCCTTCCGGAATACCAGACTGCACCGGCGCTGCCTGCTGAGGAGCTCCTGTGTTCTGCTGGCTTCCATATCCGTCGAACCCGCCTGCGCTGCTGTTTCCGCCGTAGTTTGAGGCGCTGTAACCGCTGCCTCCTGCCTGGGAATCGCTCTTGCTTCCGATGAATTCAAAACGGTTTACAATCACGTCTGTGGTATATACCGTATCGCCCTTCTGATTCTGATAGGAGCCTGTCTGAATTCTTCCCTCTACCGCTACCTGACGGCCCTTCGTAAGATACCTGGAAAACGTCTCAGCCTGCTTTCCGAATAAAGTAATTCTTATGAAATCGGCTTGTCTGTCATTTCCTCCATCCTGGCTGTTTCTCGACACCGGACGGTCTACCGCCAGAGTCGCAGAACAAACCGGCATCTGCGAATTGGTATATCTGAGTTCCGGATCTCTTGTCAATCTGCCAATCAATACGACTACGTTCATTTTAAACTCCTTGTCATCCTGACGAAGAAAGTTTTCTTTTCAGAATCCGAAAACTATTTTTCGTCTTTGTTTACGATGATGTGTCTGATGCAGGCGTCAGAAATCTTCAATCTTCTGTCTAACTCCTTCGGGAGTTCTGTGCCTGCCTGGAATTCTACTACTGCATAGTATCCTTCATTCTTCTTCTGGATCGGATACGCGAGCTTCTTTGTTCCCCAGATATCTTCTTTCGTTACTTCGCCGTCTTCCGCAGTGATGATGTTCTTCACCATTTCTACCGCTGCGTTTTTAGCGTCTTCTTCTAAAGCAGAATCGAGGATGAACATTACTTCGTAATTTGTCATCTTGTCACCTCCTTGTGGACTTTCCGGCCTCGCTGCCGAGGCAAGGATATTACCGCCCTGCGCGATAACTTCAATAGTATAACAGTGTATTTCCACTTTTGCAAGGGAAAAATAGAGAAATCCCGGCGCATCTCATTAAAAAATACGCCGGGACATCTATCTCACCGGAATTTCACCATATTTCACCGCTCCGGCATAATTCTGCACTGTTTATTCCGATCTCAGGATAATTTCTGCCTTAAACAGATCTCCGTCGATACTGAGGCCGAATCTTCCTCCCTGAAGCTCCGTCAAACTGCGGGCGATATTAAGCCCCAGTCCGCTGCCTTCCGTGGTTCTCGCACTGTCGCCTCTTACGAACCGCTCCATGAGTTCGTCTGTAGCGACGTTGAGACGCTCTCTGGAAATATTTTTCACTGCGATGCTCACTCTGCCCGGCAACGCGCTATATCCCACGGCATCTGCTGTATCATTCTCCGTGTCATATCTCTGAGAATCCTGCAGATCCGTATTATTTTCCAACCTATTCCGGTGCAGGCGTTTTTTTCCGAAATATTTTTTCAGGCCGTTTTCACCGAAAATACCCGCGGGATTTCCATCGGTGTAAGAGGACATTGCCTTCCGGCTGTTCGCTGAAGAATCTGCCGTGAAAGCTTCCGTGCGAAGCTCTGTGACTGTGATATAAACGCGGGTTCCCGGCATGGAATATTTGCAGACATTGCTCAGCAGATTGTCGAGAATTCTCCAGAGCAGGCGTCCGTCCGCCTCTGCAATCACCGGATGGTCCGGAAAATCGGTAACAGCGCTCAGAGAAGCAGCCTGCAGACGTTCCGCATATTCTCCTACCGCCTGATTTACCGTCTCGCAGATATTGATCCGCTGCAGCGAAACAGTGATATTGCCCGTAGAGGCCTTCGACGCTTCCACCAGATCCTCTGTAAGCTTTTTCAGCCGCGCCGACTGGCGGACCAGCACCTCCGTATATTCCGCCGCCTTTCCTTCCAGATCTTCCTTACTCAGCAGATCCACATAATTCACGATAGAAGTCAGCGGCGTTTTAATGTCGTGAGATACGTTTGTAATCAGCTCGGTCTTCATCCGCTCACTCTTCATCCGCTGTTCGATGGCGATGGCCATACCTCTGCTGATGTTATTGAGATTTTCCCCGTGTTCGCGGAATTCACCTCTCATATTCGAGGTGTCCACCTTTGCGTTCAGATCGCCGTTTGCCAGCGCCCGTCCCCCTTTCTGCAGTCTGCGAAGCATCACGCCGACGGCCATAACCACCAGAAATACCGCGATATCAAACAAAATTCCCAGAAATACGAGAAATCCGCTGCCGTACCATCCCAGCTGGCTTCCCGCAAACAGATTGACCATAACGACCAGAACGAAGACCGCTCCGAGCTTCCACTGGACAGCAATGTTTCCCACGGCTTCTCTGATCCCTCTCCACAGCGGTCCAAAGATCTTCTCGCCCGCTTTTCCGAGGATCCCCGCCATCCAGACCAGAATACGCCAGATCAGGCTGTTTCTCCACCAGCCGCCGAGTTTAAATCTCACGGCACAACTCATCGAAAAAAGAATGCACAGCAGAATCTGAACGACAGCTGCCGCTGCCGCTGCGCAGAAAATCGGATAAGTCTGAGAGACCGGCGGATTTCCCCAAGGCGCAATCAAAGCGCTCTCGGCGGAAGCGATATCGACAGCCATTGCGCCTCCGAAGAGAATAAAGAAAATCAAAAGGAAGAGATCAAACGGAATTCGATCCGCGGCGGACGCTGTGATACAGTATCCTTGTGATGATCTCCAGGCAGCTTTCTGTTCCGCTTTCAAAAGCCTGCGTTGAGACCGCATCTTTGCTCCTGCCGCCTTTGGCCTTACAGCAGCCTCTCCGCCTGCCGGCATGCGACCGGCCCCGCTTCCATTATCATTGCCTGCGGTTCCCGCCTCTGCGCTCTGTTCGAATCCTTCGCCTTTTTCCCAGAAGTCTCTGCCGTCTCCGTTCACACCGCGGTTCGCCGTCTGAGGATCATCATCTTCAGGATCCCGCCCGTCACAGGTCCTGCACCCCGCAGCCATCATCAGAAAGACAAAGAGAGCCGCGCAAAGAAATCCGAGAATCACGTCCGCTAAAATAATCCATGCACCAAAAGGAGTAAAGATATTATGAAACAATTTGATCAGAAGAAAGATATCGATATTTTTCATGGGCTCGGTGACAGAGCATACGATACTCATACCGTTATCGTAGCCGATCGTCACCGAATAATCTGTTTTTCCGCTGTAGGAATAATTTTCTGAAACTTTACTTCCCAGTCCGGAAACATCTGCCGCTCCTTCCGTGCTGCTGACGGATTCGGCACTGATCTTCGTACTGAAAGAAAGAAGATCTTTTGTCATATACCGGGCCAGCACACTGTCTGTCGTCAGGGGAGTATCCGACGTCTTCTGTGCTCCCGTTCCATCTGTGTCCGACCCTTCAGCGGCGGAATTTCCTCCGGTCTGCACCGGATCCGCACTTCCGTCTGATTTGCTGTAAATCGCCATATGGATATTCATATTTTCAAAATCCCCGGCGCTGTGACTCTGAGCGACGGACGCCATATAATTCATATGCCCGTCTTCTTCCCTGCTCTCATCGGCATAAATCACAGAATCCAGGGAAAGCATAAACTGCGCAGTCTCTGTGCCGCTTTCCGATACATCTCTGCCGATCCAGACAATCTCTCTTTGTCTGTTAAAATAGAGACGGCCTTCTTTGGGATTGAGCCAGACAACTTCATCCATCATATAATCATCGAGCTCCCGGCTGCTGTAATTCAGAAGAGAACCGTTTGCATTTATCACCTCTCCCGAAATATAACCGATATATTTCGTATTTTCATCTCCTTCCGTGCTCTGATACAGGAGAAAAGCAGTAGAACCGTCTTCGTTAATAAACTGTTTCTTTCCGTCGGCAGTCGATTCAACCCGGTAAAAATATTCGCCGACTTTGATCCTGTAAGATCCCGCTTCCATATCGCTCCACTTCGGGATTTCCGCCACCATATCGCCCTGGACTGCCTGCCACTCGACAATCGGATAAAGGGAATCGTCATATGTGTCGGATGTATTGCCTGAAACCTGGTCCCCGGCTGCGCTGTCACCTCCTTTAGCTGACTCCTCCATTTCCTTCTTTCCCGCATCGCTGTTATAGTAATAATATCCCATATACTGGAACGCACTGTCGGACAGGTTATATTGGAAAAGATCCGTCTCATAATATCTGAGTCCTTTTTTATCTACGGCATTCGTACCGTAAAGATATACCGTGCCGGCGATACTGCTGATAAAAAGCAGAACGCACAGTGTCAGTATCAGCACCGCTCCGGCTTTCGCCCCTGTGTTCGTCATCAATCGTTTCATCATTATCATCCCCGATTTCTTAAATATCAATGTCTGCCCGCATACTGCCGCTGCTGCATCATATCCGCAGGCCGCGGCGGTACGCTGTGAATTCTTCCGGCGATACTGCAAAGCATCGCCGCGGGACCGTCACCTGTCGCCCTGTTTTGCGATTTTGTATCCCTGCCCCCAAACCACCTGAAGATAGCGGGGTTCGGAGGGATTAATCTCGATTTTTTCCCGGATATGACGCACATGTACCGCCACGGCCCCTTCGGATCCCAGCGGTATCTCATTCCAGATGCGCCGGTAAATCTCCCCTGAGGAATACACTTTCCCAGGGGAACGGATCAGCAGTCTGAGAATGCTGTACTCAATCGGTGTCAGCGTCACAGGTTCTCCATCCACCGTGACGGTTTTTGATTCGTCATCCAGCTGCAGCCCCCCGGCGGTAAACACTCCTGTCTTTCTACTCCAGGAGCCCAGATTCGTATATCTGCGCAGCTGAGACTTCACTCGCGCCAGCACTTCTACGGGATTAAAGGGTTTGGTAATATAATCGTCGGCTCCGATATTCAGTCCCAGCACCTTATCGCTGTCCTCACTTTTGGCGGTGAGCAGAATGATCGGAACATTTGACATCTCTCTGATCTTCGCGGTAGCGGCGATGCCGTCCATCCCGGGCATCATGATATCCATCAGAATCAGCTGTATGTCATTCTTCTCTACGATCTCAATCGCTTCACTGCCGCTGTACGCCTCATAAACTCTGTAATCCCCTGACGAGAGATATATTTTCAGCGCGGCCACGATATCCTTTTCATCATCACAAACGAGTACGTTATACAATCCTCCATCTCCTCTCCCCTTATCCTGCGGCTTTCCCACGGCCGGTCCTGCTCTTTTCGCGCACTCGGCTGCGGGCGGCGCCGCTTCTCCCTCTGCAAGGGCCGGCAGTCGACGGCAGCTTTGCTGACTGCGCTTCCTTACACCGTCATTTTAGCAGAAGCCGATATTAAGAAAAAACGGGTTAAAATTTTAAGATTTGATTAACAAATTCCTTCTATTTTTTAAGAAATCGGTGCGCATCGTTTTCGGCGTATCAGAGAACGCGCACGAAATGATTTTAACACATCTGAAGCCTGCGGACGCGCAAAGAAATGAAAAGAACAGAAAAGGACGTCTCCTCAAGTCCGGTCTGACCTGGGGAAACGTCCATTCATTATTTATTTGCCTTTATTTGCTTTTATTTATCGTTTCATTCTCCCTTTTCATCCGACGAAAGATAAATGAGATTCTATCTCACCTTGATGTGAACTTCCCGCAGCTGCTGCTCCGTAACTTCCCCCGGTGAGCCGAACATGAGATCCTGGGCATTGGAATTCAGAGGGAAGGCGATGACTTCCCTGATATTCTCCTCTCCGGTGAGCAGCATGACAATACGGTCCACTCCCGGAGCCATGCCGGCGTGAGGAGGCGCACCGTACTGGAAGGCATTATAAAGAGCGCCGAATTTCTGTTTTACCACATCTTCATCGTATCCTGCGATTTCAAATGCCTTGACCATCACATCTGTTCTGTGGTTTCTCACAGCCCCGGAAGAGAGCTCGTAGCCGTTGCAGACGATGTCGTATTGATAGGCGTTGATATCCAGCGGATTCATGGTTTCGAGAGCTTCCATCTCGCCTTGAGGCATGGAGAACGGATTGTGCGTGAAATCGATCTTTCCGGTCTCCTCGTTGATTTCAAACATAGGGAAATCGACGATATAGCAGAACTCGAATCTGTCTTTGTCGATGAGATTCAGACGCTTCGCCACCTCGGTGCGGATCTGTCCGGCATATCTGGCTACCGTATCCGGCTCGTCGCTGATGAAATAGAGAACGTCCTCAGGTTGGAGATCTGCAGTCTGAGCGATTTCCTTTTTCTGCTCGTCTGTCATAAACTTGTCGATCGGTCCCTTATAGGTCATATCTGCGTTGACGCTGATATAGCCCAATCCTTTCATGCCGATGCTCAGAGCGTATTTTTCCATCTCCTTAAACCAGCGCTTGGACTGCTTCGCGGCGCCTGGAACCCGGATTCCCCGTACAATTTTTCCCTGGAAAGCAGGGAAGTCTACTTTTGAGAAGAAATCCGTCAGATCGATGATAATCAGAGGATTTCTCAGATCCGGCTTATCGGTGCCGTATTTCAGCATCGCTTCCCTGAACGGGATTCTCGTAAACGGAGGTTTGGATACCGGCAGATCGGAGAACTGCGTAAAGGTATCGTACATCACCTTCTCCGCTACGGCAAAAACATCTTCCTGCGTCGCGAAGGCCATCTCGAAATCCAGCTGATAGAATTCACCCGGCGAGCGGTCGAGACGAGCGTCCTCATCCCGGAAGCACGGCGCAATCTGGAAGTATCTGTCAAATCCAGAGGCCATGAGAATCTGCTTAAACTGCTGCGGCGCCTGAGGCAGAGCGTAGAAACAGCCCTTGTGCTTTCTGCTCGGCACCAGATAGTCTCTTGCGCCTTCCGGAGAAGAAGCCGCCAGGATAGGCGTCTGCACTTCCAGGAATCCCAGATCTTCCATCTTATGTCTCAGATATTTTATGATCTGAGAACGGAAGACGATGTTATTTCTCACCTTCGGATTTCTCAGATCGAGATAGCGATACGTCAGACGGATATCTTCCCGTGTCTCTTTCGACCGATCGATTTCAAACGGCAGATTGTTGAGAGAAGCGCCGAGAAGCTCGATCCTGTCCGCTTTCACTTCTACAAATCCCGTGGCGATATTCGGATTGACCGTCTCTTCATCTCTCTTGAGCACCGTGCCGTGAACGAGAATAACCGTTTCCTTGCTTAAACCGCTGATCTGTTCGTCGGTGACCACTACCTGTGTCACACCGTAATAATCGGTGAGATCGACAAATACGATACCGCCGTGGTTTCGTATGGTGCTGATCCAGCCGGAAACCCGGACTTTCTGTCCGATATGCTCTTCCCGGAGCTCTCCGCAGTTATGAGTACGATAACGGTTCGGACGGAATGCCACCCGGCTGTCTTCTCCGCTGTTTTCATCAGCGCCTGCGCCGCCGGAGCTCTGAGCTCTTCTGAGAGCTTTTTCCGCTGCGGTCAGCTGCTCCTGACGAACCTCTTTTCCCCGGCCTGCGCCATCATCTTCTGCGGCTTCAGCTTTCTTCTGCGCAGCCTTTTTCAGCTGTTCCTGAACTTTCGCGGCCTTTTCCGCTTCCTCCTGAGCTTTTGCGGCCTCCGCGTCGAACTTCACACCGTCCAGCTTTTCCTTCAGCAGGCCGTTGACGCTGCGCGGACTTCCCTTCCCCTTCAGCCGTCTCATGGTCTGACCTACCATAAAGCCGAAGGCTTTTTCTTTGCCGGCCTTATAATCCGCCACAGACTGAGGGAATTCTGCGATTACCTCATCGATGGTCGCCGCGATCAGCGCCGTATCTTCTACGATCATCAGACCGTTTTCTTTCACATATTTTATCGGATCGATGTCTTCTTTGAATAATTTCGCGGTCAGATCTTTACCTACGCTGCGGTTTACTTTCTCATCTGCTACCAAAGTAATGATATCCGCTAATTTTTTCGGATCCATCTTCATGGCGGAAGGCTCGATTCCCGCTTCCTTCACCAGAGCGATGATATCGGTAGTGATGATATTCGCCGTCTCTCTTGCCTTGCCGCAGACAGCATACGCATCGTCAAACAGCGATGCGAAATTCTTATCCGATGTGAGAACCTTTGCGGTATCCGGAGACAGCTTCAGTTCGTTTACATAACGCTCTCTCTTCGCCTGAGGAAGTTCCGGCATTGCGGCTCTCATCTCTTCCACCCATTCCTCCGTCAGAGCTACGGGGATCAGATCAGGATCCGGAAAATACCGGTAATCCTGCGCGTTTTCCTTGGAACGCATGGCATACGTTTCACCCTTTTCATCGTCCCAGCGTCGTGTCTCCTGATGGATCGTACCTCCGGCGTTAAGGACATCGATCTGCCGTCTGCTCTCAAATTCGATGGCCCGGCGAATTGCCTTAAGAGAGTTGATATTCTTCATCTCCGTCCGTGTTCCGAATTGACTGGAGCCTTTCGGACGCACAGACAGGTTGATGTCGGCGCGCATGGAACCTTCCTGCATCTTGCAGTCGGAGACGTCCATATAGACCAGCATCTCTCTGAGCTTTTCCAGATAATCTACCACCTCGTCAGCGCTCCGGAAATCCGGTTCGGAAACGATTTCCACCAAAGGAACGCCGCAGCGGTTATAATCGATCAGCGTGCCCGCTGCATCGTGAACCAACTTGCCTGCGTCTTCCTCCATGTGGATTTCATGAAGACGGATGCGCTTCTTTCCCGGAGTGATCGGCTCCAGACCGGCAGCTGTCTTTACTCCGCCGTTTACGCCGTCGTTTTCATAAGCGCCGGCGTCGCGGATCATGCCGTATTCGTCCAGATCCTGATCCGGAGCAGCCTGGTCGATCTCCACATAGCCGTTGAGACAGATCGGATGATAAAGTTGGGAAATCTGGTAATCTTTCGGAAGGTCCGGGTAGAAATAGTTTTTTCTGTCGAAGATGTTCGTATACTGCAGATCGCTGTGAAAAGCGAGACCTGCCTTGATGGCACGGTCTACGACGCCCTTGTTGAGCACCGGCAGAGAACCGGGCATTCCCATACAGACCGGACAGGTATGAGAGTTCGGCTCACCTCCGAATTCCGTCGAGCAGCCGCAGAAAATCTTTGTTTTCGTGGAGAGCTCTACGTGGACCTCCAGGCCCATGACGATTTCATATTCCATTATTCTGCACCTCCTTTCCCGAAAATTTCAGGTCTTCTGATGTGATAGTCCGTCATCTGCTGATATGTGTCGGCCATGCGGATGAGTTTCTTTTCTTCAAACGAGTTTCCGATGAACTGCATGCCCACCGGCAGCCCTTCTTTTGTAAATCCGCACGGAACGGAAATCGCCGGAAGTCCGGCCAGATTGACGGAAACCGTATAGATATCCGCCATATACATAGCGATAGGATCCGCGATCTGTCCGCCGATTTTGTAAGCCGCCGTCGGACTTACCGGGCTGAGGATCATATCGTATTTTTCGAAAGCCTCCTCGAAAGCTTTTTTGATCAGTCCTCTCACTTTGAGGGCTTTTTTATAGTATGCGTCGAAATAGCCGGAGCTCAATACGAAAGAGCCCAGCATGATACGGCGCTTTACCTCTGTACCGAAGCCTTCGCTTCTGGACTTATAGTACGTCTCCGTAAGATTTTGTGCATTTTTCGTTCTGTGTCCGTACTTGATTCCGTCATAACGTGACAGATTGGAGCTGGCCTCCGCGCACGCGATAATATAGTACGCCGGCACAGCGTAATCTACGATCGGCATGTCGAATTCCTCTGTGACGGCTCCCTGTGCTTCCAGCTGCTTTGCCGCCGAGAAAATCGCTTCTCTGATTTCCGGGTCGAGACCTTCTCCGTAATAATTGGAAGGAATGCCGATTTTCATGCCTTTGATATTGCCGTCATAACAGCCGGAAAAATCGAAAGCTTCTTTTATGATGGAAGTGCTGTCTCTGCGGTCCGCGCCGGAGATCATCTCCAGGACAGCCGCCGCATCCCGGACGTCCCGGGCCACAGGACCGATCTGATCCAGAGAAGACGCATATGCTAAAAGGCCGTATCTGGAAACACTGCCGTATGTCGGCTTCATACCGGTGAGTCCTGTGAACGCCGCCGGCTGACGGATGGAACCGCCGGTATCGGAGCCGAGGGAATACGGCGCCAGACCTGCCGCCACCGAAGCAGCGGAACCGCCGGAGGAACCCCCCGGCACCCGCGTCGTATCCCAAGGATTCGCGGTGATGCCGTAGTGAGATGTCTCCGTAGATCCTCCCATGGCAAACTCGTCCATATTCACCTTGCCCAGGACGACGCCTCCCGCCGCTTTCAGATTTTCGATCACTCCCGCATCATACGGAGGACGGAAATCCTCTAAAATAGCAGACGCCGCTGTAGTGCGAATCCCGCGGATACACATATTATCTTTCACCGCCGCCGGTACACCCGCCAAGGGATGATCGAGCTCTCCGGCGTCGATGCGCGCCTGCACCCCGTCGGCCTGAGACAGCGCCGATCTCAGAACTTTCTCTGTATTTTCTCCGTCTGCGGCGCAGGATACTTCTCTTGCCGCGCCCTCTTCATCCAGCACAGTGATATAGGATTTGATTTTCCCGTCTTTTTCTGCGATGGCCGTCAGATAAGCCTCTGCGGCTTCCCGGCATCCGATCTCTTTCTTCTTTATCGCGCTTCCCAGCTGGAGAGCGCTCAGATCACGAATATCCAATATGATATCTCCTTCTTATCTATTTATCTCTTCTTCAACTGCCTTATTCCACCGTCTTAAATACCTTAAAATAGGAACCCTTGCGTTCCGGCGCATTGGACAGAAGATTTTCTCTGTCGTCGCTGTTGCGCACTTCATCCTCTCGAAAACGATTGACCGCCTCGAAAGGATGGGACATTTCCGGAAGACCCTCGGTATCCAGTTCATTGAGCTTTTCCGTATAATCCAGCACATCGGACAAGTCCTTTTTCGCCCGCTCTTTCTCTTCATCGCTGAGATAAAGTCGGGAAAGATCGCCGATATAGCCGATGAGTTCATCTGTAATCTGCATGGTTTTTCCTCCCAGTAATCTTATTTTCAAACAAAAAAATCCCCGCGATCCGGAATCACCTTCCGGATCACAGGGACGATTTTTCAAAAAACCGCGGTACCACCCGTGTTTGACGCGAACCTCCGCTGTCCTGGACTGTATCGCCTCAACGACTCTGCACAAACAACCGGAAAATTCTCCGGCTGAACCGGATGAGATCCGATTTCAAATCCGCTGAGCTTCACAGACTTTACGCCTCGCTGTCCGCATCCGCTCTCAATGCAGTAACGCGCATCACACGCGCCCCCCTACTGAGCGAACTGCCGAAGAAGCCCGGTCTCTGCAGATGAAATTCCGCAGCCTCAAAGAAATGCTCTTTGTCTTCTCGTCAGCGCCGTTGGAAAGGCGGACTCCCGGGTGTTCTTTCACCGGCTGCCGCAAATGGCACTTTCAGTCCCGATGCCACTCCCTGCTTTGCACATTTCCGCTTACTTTTCCCGATCCTCGCCGTTTTCTCCGATATATTTATTTACATTATTAACATTCTTTAAAATATCATAACTGCCGCGGTATTGCAACCGGATTCCGCTTTTATTTTGATTTACAAGTAATAATATCATTATATAGAAGATCAACGAAGATCTCGCCCGCGAGGAAAATTTTTCTGCTAAAAAATCTCATCTCCCGCAGTCCCCCTGCAAACACCGCCCTCAGACCGTACTACTGTACCGAAAACAGATTTCCGTTGCCGTCGGAAGCCAGCAGAGATTCATAATCCCGGATGCAGATGACGATGTCCGGCTTGTATTTGTCGATATACTGTGAGACAGACATCTCTTTGTAATAACGCATATCGATGGAGCGCATCTCGTCGAAACTGTAGTAAGCCAAGGTTTCCACCGCGTTGGTAAAGCTGTCCCCGTAGATCAATACCGATGGAAGCTCCGGACGGTTCGTATCGATGACCGTCTCAGGAATATCGCCGCCCATGTACAGAGAATACGTCACCTTTCCGTCTTCAAATGCCGCGTCAGAATAGACGGAAGCTTCCACAGCCTGCCCGTTATCCATGCGTGTGAACGGTATTTCACTGCGGAACACCGCTTTTTTCAGATGTTCATCCCACGGAATTACGCCCATGAGTTTTCTCTGCCGGGATCCCAGATAAGGTTCGGGCACTTCCGAAAAAGTGATTTCATCTCCCGCAGGATATTTTAAACTGTAACCGGTCTGATCATTGATCCGGTCTATGATTTCTCTGTAGGTAACATATGCTCCTTCGAGAGAATAATGGTTGTCTACCGCCGAGCTGTAAAACAGACGATTATTTACGTTATCTGATCCGCCGTCTGTAACGGATCTGTCTGCCGCACCTTCCGCAGTCCTTTCAAATACCGGGAGCATATCGATCATAGACACCCCGTACTTCTCCATAGATGCGGTCAGCGCGGAGATTTCCGCCTCTGTAAACTCTTTTCGGCTGTTCAGATATGAAGGATAACTGTTTTCGTAGCACACATACTGGCAGGGAACCGCCGTGTAAATATAACTTCCTCCGTAGGATTCGATCTGCTCCCGGAGCTTGCCATGCTGTGCCGCCATGGACTCGGCCTGCTGCGCGATCTGCTTTTTGTCCGTCTTTTCATAAGGATTATACGGCAGAAGAACGTCTCCCGTCACGACGACGTCATTGACCACCGGCCGGCGCAGGATGCGGGCGTCCGTGTAAGTTTTAGCTTTCAGCAAAATCTGGCGTCCCGCCGCATGGTCGCAGAGAAAAGATTCCAGCCCGCTGAAAAACTCTCCTCCCGCCACACTTTCCGCGGTAACTTCCGGCACAGTCGCGTAAAGACGGTTTTCGAAATAAGAATAGGTCTCGTCCCGGTTTGACAGCGTCACCGCCATAGATACGGTGATAAAGACGGCAAACACGCCGACCATCAGAATCTCTGATATTCTTTTCATAACGATTCGCCCTCCTCACGCTAAAACCGGAAATAGATAAACGGATTGAAAGAACCTGTGACCAGCTCGGTATAAGAGAGCATCAGAAGACACAGAGCGAGTATCTTCGGTCCCCAGGTCAGAAGAAAAGCCGCTGCGTTTCGCCCCAGGCGCTCCTCTCCCCCTGCCGCGGAATCCGGACCGCAGTCGAGTCCCGCTCTCCGGCGGAGCGCATTCTCCGCGTACTTTTTCACCGGAATCGACGCGATGACGCAGAGTATCAGCTCCGGAGCGTACTGGAGCAGATAATACACGGCCTGACTGTCGGTCAGCGTTCCTCCGAAGGAAAACATGGCTTTCAGATAATCAAAAGCATACGGCAGATCAGGCGCCCGGAAAAAGACCCAGCTGATCACAGCCGCCAACAGAGCGTAGATATGCTGAAACACGGATGGCATCTTTCCGAGTCCTTTTCCCCACAGATATTTCTCTCCTACGAGGAGGATATAGAACCACATCCCCCAGACGACGAAATTCCATGCGGCGCCATGCCACATGCCGGTACAGGCCCAGACGACAAACATATTAAAAGCCTGACGCTTTTTTGAGCAGTAACTCCCTCCGAGAGGAATATAGATATAGTCCCTGAACCAGGTGGACAGCGAAATGTGCCATCTCCGCCAGAATTCCGTCACAGATTTAGAAATATATGGATAATCGAAGTTTTCCAGGAAATGAAATCCGAAGATTTTTCCCAGACCGATGGCCATATCGGAATAAGCGGAAAAATCGAAATAAATCTGACCGGTATACGCCAAGGCTCCAAGCCAGGCGAAAGCCACCGAAAGATCGCCGGCGCTCTGAGAAAAAGCGGCGTCCGCAATCTCCCCCATACTGTTGGCCAGAATCATTTTTTTCGCCAGACCGAACAGAAACCGGACGATCCCCGCGGAAACCTCCTCGATACTCTCCCTGCGCTCGGAGATTTCCGTCTCCACCGTCGTATACCGCACGATAGGCCCCGCTACCAGCTGAGGGAAAAGTGCGATGTAAAGAGCGATCTTGAACGGATTTCGCTGCACGCGGGCATCATTGCGGTAGACGTCGATGACATAACTCAGCCCCTGAAACGTATAAAAAGATATGCCGATAGGCAGAGTGATCTCCGGAACCGGCACCATTACCCCCATCGAGTTTATGATCTCCGCAAAAAAACCTGCGTACTTAAAGTATCCTAAAAGACCGATGCCGATTATGATTGCGGACATCATGCCTGCCAGCCTGACCGGTCTCGTATGCTGCGCAGATGCAAACAGACCGCAGATATAGTTTACCGCGATGGAAAGAAGCATCAAAAGGAGAAACTTCGGTCCTCCGCACGCGTAAAATACCAGGCTGAACACGAGCAACACGCCGTTTCTCGCGCTGCGAAACTTCCTGGGAATCACAAAATAACACGCGAACAGACACGGAAGAAAAAAAGTGAGAAAACTTATACTGCTGAAAACCATATTACCCCCAACTGCTATTTTTTGCCGATGTCCTTCTCATTACAATCCGGATATCTCAGAGTCTTCAATTCCTCCGCGGAGTCCTCCATCTCATCCTCCGGAGACCGGTACATTTTTTTGACGAGAAAATCCGTAATTCGATAAAGAAACAATACACACGCCGCCTGAACACAGAGAAGCGAAACCGCCGCGGCCGCCCAGTACGCTCCTCCTGTCAAAATCATAGACCCGATGTAAAAGACAGCGGATACCAGCCCTCCATTCACTCCGGCGACCAAAATCATATGAGAAAAAAACGTATTTGCATAATTCCACAGATCCGCATCACGCTTCGCCCTTTTCGTGCGAAAAGACAATCTGCCCTGCAGATACGCCGGCGGATTTTTCCGCAGGCGCACACCCCACAGAACCATAAAAACCGGCACCACAATTGCCGCGATAAATCCGATAACGATCATATATCCTCCGATTGACTCTGTTGCCCTGCGGATTTCTCTGCCCGGACCGTCTTTCCGCCATTCTCTTTTCCGGAGCTGCTTCCGGAGGTTTCCGCTGCAGAATCACCGCGCCGGCCTTCTCCCGCCTCTTCTCGGATGCTGAGCTCCGCCGTTTCCTCCGCCTTCTGTTTTCGCCTCTTCTCTGCGATCTCCGCGTCCTTCTTCTGTTTCCACAGTTCCCAGTCATTGTATTCGTCTCTCCAGGCTTCCTTCCACTCGTCTCTGTTCCAGTCATCCCAATCGGAATCATCATAAGACGATGAGCTCGCCGAAAAAGAATCGATCCGTCTTCCTTCGCTGTCAAAATGGGATTTTAGTTTCGCCTCTACAAAAAAGAGCGGGAAGACAAAACACAGAGCCTGCAGCAGTATGAGAACGATAACCGCTGCGGCTACCTCGTCCGCATCCGCTTTGATAATTTTTAAAACCAAGTCTGTCAGAAGCGTAGCGGCAGTGATATAAAATCCGAGATATACATAAAGTGTCCCTCCGTAATAATTGGCGAAATCCCAGGTTTCCTGACTCAGCAGAGAGCGGCGCGTCCGATAACCGAACAGAACATTTCTCGTCTTCGGCGGATGCAGCATCATAAGAAGTCCCGATATTTCCATGATCGCCGGAAGAATTAGCGTGACCAGCGCAAATTTGATATCCATACTCTCTCCCTCGCTTTATTTCGTCTTAAACCTACAGTAAAGTATACAACATTTTAAATAGTAATTGAACTAAAAAAGACAGCTCCCAGAATTCCGCGGCGTCTTTCCTGCCGGTGCGCTGATTAAAATATTTCAAAACAGGAATTGCTCCTTCAAAAAACCAAAACCCCGCCGTTTCGGCGGGGTTTTGTAGGGTTAGGGTTTTGGGACCCGAATCTGCGCAGCGCAGAATTCGGGAACGTAAAGGTTATTTTAGTTATTGGGTATTTGCGTAATTCATCTATAAGCTGATGATGAGACCAGCCTTTCCTGCGCCGGCTTCTGTACGGGCGGAAATTCACCGGCTGTTCTGCAGGAACATATCTTCAACTCCATTATACATGTTTTTTGTTCTTTATTCAAATTTTTTGTCGAAATTTGCATTTTTATATCGATTCATGGAACGATCTGTCTGAATCGCATATATATTCTATGTTGCACATTATGATTTGTCAACGGAATTTTCTCAAAGTCCTGAAACTCAGGATTCAAACTTCCTGCGCCAAACTCACAGCGGCAAAAGCCTGCCTGACGCGTCCGTGTCCGTTTTTTCACCATAAGGTATCCCAGACAATATTTTTATTTGATACTGAACATCATCTCACCGTAAGACGGGAACGGCCAGTATTCCTCTGCAGTCAGTGTCTCAAGCTCATCTCCCGCGGACCGCAGTTCCTCCATAGCGGGAATAACCATATCGTGAAAATACTTGGCCTGCTCTGCGGACTTAAATTCTTTCGCTTTGAGAACGGCGTCTTCCAAGACGTCGATTTTATCGTTAAATACTGCCGCAAGATCGGAAATTTTGGACAAAACGTCGCTTTCCGCCTTTATATTGACTCCCAGCTCTTTTTTCGCAAGGGCGGCACTGGCCAGCTCACTGCAGTAAGAGCTGACGGCAGGAGCGATATTTCGTCTCGCCATATCGATCATAGTGAGAGCCTCAATGTTTACTATTTTGCAGAAGCCTTCGATCTTAATTCCGTATCTCGCGTAAGATTCGACTTCGGAGAAAATACCGTGGGTTTTAAACAACTCCACATTTTTCTTAGCGATCAGATACGGAATCGCTTCTACCGTACTGGTCAGATTGAGAAGACCTCTTTTTTCGGCTTCTTCCACCCAAGCGTCCGTATAGTTGTCGCCGTTGAAGATAATTCTCTGATGTTTTGTAAGAACGTCTCTGAGGAGAGCTTTTACTTCCGTCTCCACGTCATCGGCCTGTTCCAGACGATCCGCAAACTGACGGAAAGACTCCGCCACAATCGTATTTAAAACATAGCAGGCGTCGCCGATGGACATGTTGGATCCGGTCATTCGGAATTCGAACCGGTTGCCCGTAAAAGCCAGAGGAGACGTGCGGTTTCTGTCGGTATTGTCCCTCATAAAAGTAGGAAGCATGGTAGCGCCGAATTCCATCTTGGCTTCGTCGTATTTTTTCGGCTCCGTGCCGGAAACGATAGATTCCACCACATTCGTCAGCTCATCTCCCAGAAACATGGAAATAATCGCAGGAGGAGCTTCATGGCCGCCGAGACGGTGATCGTTGCCCGCACTGGCTACCGATACCCTGAGAAGATCCTGATATTCGTCTGCGGCCTGGATAACCGCGGCGAGTGTGATGAGAAAAATCGTGTTTTCCTCCGGCTTTTTTCCCGGATCGAGCAGGCCGATGCCGGTATCGGTAGAAATCGACCAGTTCGTATGTTTACCGGAGCCGTTGACGCCGGCGAAAGGCTTTTCATGAAGCAAACACGCCATATCATGTCTCTCCGCCACTTTTTTGAGTATTTCCATAGTCAGCTGATTATGGTCGAGAGCCACGTTTGTCTCGGTATAAATCGGAGCCATCTCATGCTGGGATGGAGCGACTTCGTTATGTTCCGTCCTGGAAAGGATTCCCACCTTCCAGAGTTCATTGTTGAGATCCTCCATAAATTCCTTAACTCTCGGTTTAATCGCGCCGAAATAGTGATCGTGGAGTTCCTGACGCTTCGGGGGCTTGGAGCCGAAAAGCGTTCTTCCACAGTAGACGAGGTCCGGACGCGCTTCGAAGATATCTCTGTCCACCAGGAAATATTCCTGCTCCGGTCCCACGGAAGTGACGATCTTTTTGACGTCATTCATGCCGAGAATCTTTGTAATCCGCAGCCCCTGCTTATTGATGGCATCCATAGAACGCAGAAGAGGCGTCTTTTCGTCCAGAGCCTCCCCCGCATAAGAACAGAACGCCGTGGGAATGCAGAGCGTCTTTTCTTTGATAAAAGCGTAGGAAGTAGGATCCCAGTTGGTATATCCTCTCGCCTCGAAAGTGGAGCGGATGCCTCCGGAAGGGAAGCTGGAGCCGTCCGGTTCTCCCTTGATCAGTTCTTTGCCGGAAAAGTCCATGATGACCGTACCGTCGCCGTTCGGACTGATAAACGCGTCATGTTTTTCCGCGGTCATCCCTGTCAGCGGCTGAAACCAGTGAGCGAAATGGGTCGCGCCCTTCTCGAGGGCCCAGTTTTTCATCTCCGCAGCGATGACATTCGCCACATCTACAGTCAGATCCGTACCCGTCTCCATAGACTCCTTGAGAGCCCTGTATGTGGCCTTGGGAAGACGCTCTCTCATCACCGCGTCATTAAAGACCAGACTTCCGAAAATATCGTTTATTTTCTCCATGATATCGATTCTCCTTTTTATCGCTGACCGCTGGCACAACCGCGGCCGCCCGGCTGTTTTCCCGGGAGAAAGCTGTATAGACGCCGCCACGCCGTCTCCGTATGCCAAAAAAGACACTACGGGCAGAAATCTGTCCGATAGCGCCTTTGCTGTCGATGCGCTCAGTATACTGCCGCAAAATCAAAATGTCAAGAAACCCTGTAATCCATAAATGTAAAAAAACATTTTAAAGCGTTTTCCGCCGTCTCATTTTATGAAACACTCTTCATCGGAGTCACGGAAATCCATTTTTGAAAAACTATTTTTTTATCAGACGATCCCTGCATAAAGGATAGATGCGGCTGTATTCTTCGGCATAATTTAACCTGACATCCATAAAAATCTCAAAAGCAAGCAACCCCTGATAGATCAGCATCGCCATCCCGTTCATCGTTTCCAGTCCTCTCTGCCTCCCGTAGGCGAGAAATTTCGTCTCCCACGGATTATAGATCAGATCGCAGAGCAACGCCGCCGTACCGTCTAAAAACGATAAATCGGTAAAATCCGCATCTGTGCCGTACATTCCCAGAGAAGTGCAGTTTATGATGACGTCCGCATCCTTCGCCGCGTCTTTCATATTTTCCGAGGTCTGAGCCACGGCAAACGCATATTTCAGACCCTCGCAGAGTTTTTCTGCCCGAGCCTGCGTTCTGTTGAGAATCGTAATGCGTTCCACACCGTGTTCGGCTGCGCCCTGCATGACAGCGCCCGCCACGCCGCCGGCTCCGATGATCACGATGCGGCTTCCTCTCAGATCGACGCCTCTGTCGGAAAACGACTGGAAAAGTCCTCTGACATCCGTATTATAGCCTATGAGCTTTCCATCGGTGATTTTTACCGTATTGACCGACTGATAGCGCGCCGCCTCCCCATCGATCTCATCGACGATCGACAGCAGCGCCTGTTTATGAGGCATGGTGGCGTTAAAACCGGAGAATTCCAGATTTCGCAGAGATTCTGCGTACCTGCGGAGCTCCGATGGTTTCACGTGAAACGGGAAATAGACCGCATTGAAACCATTTGCCTGAATAATACTGTTGTGCATCAGCGGCGACAGAGAATGCTCGATGGGATCACCGATCACCGCCATTTTCTTTGTGTTGACATCTATGTTCATTCTTTCTCACCGTATTTTTATCTCACAGGAATTTTTTTAATCGGAGCAAAGTTCCTGTTCATCCGGTTATCACAAAAAGGAAAATTTCCCAGTACAGAACCGAAAAATCATCCCTTCTTCCGGCTTTTAGCGAGGAACGGAACTCTTGGAAAAACCGGTATCCCTCAGAGAGAGAATACCCCCACCATTTTTGGGGAGACTCACATGAGACCTTCCTCTGTTTACGCCGCAAGCAGGAACAGTGGTTCCTTTGTTCAACTAAACTCTCACTGCGTTTCTCTTGTAAATTTCTAAGCTGAAACTATTATAACATATTCTCCTGTTTTTCGCGTCATTGGCATATAACCAGATACAATAGAATGATTCTTTTCTCACGGCAGTGCCGCAAAGTCAGTAACCAGAGTCATTATATCATAAGTCCGCGCCTTCGGACTGCCAATCATCAAGCATTTTGTGAAAATCTTTGCTTGTCCATTTTTCCAAATAATTTTTATTCTCATCAAAGTCCGAAGGGATCTGCAGCTCGTGGAAAAGTATCATTAGGCAATGACGTTACAATATCAGCCAGATGCAGATCACCGCGATACCGAGCTGTATCGCATAATTCTGCAGACCGTACTTCAAATATTGTGAAATCCCCCATCGGGAGTTTTCCCCTCTCTCATTCTTAATTTTCGCATGATTTACTTTATCGGAGAGAATAAATCCCGCTGTAGCGGACCACATGAACAGAGAACTTCCGCTGCAGATCGCCGCCGCGTAAGCCACAGCGATCCAATCGCACTGACTTGCCGGCAGCCCGCTACAGATCTCCGTGATCACCGGCATCATCGCCGCCGCTGCAGGACCGGCTGAAAAAACTCCGGCGATCAGCGAAGTGATTACCATGATAACGAGAATTAAAATTTTCGTATCCGCTATATTTCCCTGAAGATATTCCGCCATGAGAGTGAGAATTCCCGTTTGACTCACCACCTCCGCAAAGAATAAAAATGCCGCAATCGTAAGAACCGATTTAAAATCTATACTCTGTCTTACTTTTATTCCTTTCAGGCTGCAGACCGCCGCAGAGAGCGCATACCCCAGAACCGCGATTACCTCAGGGGGAATCGTCTCCTGCGGCACAAAACTCCAGGCCAGAAACATACACACCAGAATTACCGTTAACGGTCTCAGGACATCAGACCTCACCCTGATATTTTTATACTGACTCCTGAGGCAGCGGATCGCCAGCATACGCATATTTCCGTCATCCCTTTCTTTCTGGATCCGCATTCCCCAATAAGCGATTAAAACGCAGGACGTCACAGCAAATAGAGGAAAGGCATGTGTCAGATAGCCTAAAAACGATGTGATTCCGCTGGTCATAATTACGATCGCCGGAAAGTCTCCCACAGGAGATGCAGCGCCTCCCGTATTGCTGAGCGCGAGAATCACCGCAAAAAATGTACTCACATACCGTTCATCCACATCGATGGTTTTCAGCAATACGAACATGACCGGAAGAACCATCATGACCGCCGTAATATTATTTAAAAAAGAAGAGATCAAAAACATCAGTATCCCGAAAAAGACGAGGCTCAATCTCTTTCTTCCCTTCGACAGGGCCGCCAGACGGACTGACAATACCTGCATGATTCCGGTTTCGGTGATAAGATTTGTAAAAAGCTCCATGGAAATCAAAATGATCAGTACGTTAAACGAATAGTTCTCCATGATATTCTGAATCGGAATATGATTCGATAAAGCGGCGGCAGAAGCCGCCGCAAACATGCCTGCGATGAGCAGAACAGAAGAAGACTGTTTTATTCGGCTGAGATACACTCTGTCACTTCCTTTCCCTGCATAACCTCATGAAACTTTCTGTGGGAGATCTCCAGCCAGCCGTCATATTTTCCCGTCTTTTGCAGATCGGCATAGGGAAGAAACAGTTTCTGCCCCAGAAACCCTCCGTAATGTTCCGTCATGCGGTACACCTCTCTTGAGACCATTGTCCTGCCGCCCGCAAGAAATCCGCTCACCGCGATAACGCCGTTTTTCGGAGAAAAATCCTCCGGAAAAAAAGGTTCCCGGATCAGCTGAATATCTACGGTTTTCAGAAGATTTTTCCCGATTCGTTCGCACATCTCCGGATCCATATCCGAGGGCAGAACGATTAAAACAGATTCGATATTTTCCGGGTATTCCGCCAGCTTTTCGATCAGAGCAATTTCCGGTGTCAGCAGAAAAATTTTTTTCTTTCCTTTTTTAGCGATTCCTTTCGCATAAGCTTCTATCCTCTCCCCGATATCTGCGGAGGGAAGAGGCATATCCGCCGCTATTCTTTCCGCCGCATCTGCGCTGCCCAATGCGGGCAGCAGATTCAGCGAAGTCTCAAAATACCCTACTTCTTTTACGATTTCTCTGATGTTCATCTCTCTTCCCCCTGCCTGGCTTCTACTGTATCAGATTCGAAAACACTCACGTTATCCACAGGCAGCGGAAGTTGTTTTGTTCTATCTTTCGGACTGCAGGCCGGGTCTTTCTCCGTGCGGGCTTCCCGCCCGAACGCTCCGTCTCCCCTGTTTTCGCTCTCCTGCTTTCGCATCATCTTTGTCAGGTAGATTATCAGATTTGACAATACTGCCATTTCGTAAGGCGCCTCGTCGATAACTTCAGAGAACGCATCGCCCGCAGCGCCGTACAACTCGATATACTCGCGGTTCATCATTTCATCTATCATAGAAAACCGATATCCTCTTAACATCCTTCTGCCCTCCGAATCATTTCCATTATCTGCAGCGTGAGCACGGCGATCTCCGGCGGCGCATTCCGAATCACCTGCACAGTAGCGTCCGCCGAATCTTCATCTCCGAAAACTCTCATAAAAATCTCTCTGTCCTTTTCATCAAATTCCGGATAAAAGCGCGTCCTCAGATGAGGAGGAACCGGACGGTACGCTTCTCTCTTCTCCGCAGGACGGCACATTCCTCTGTTCCCGGCAGGATGACGCGGCCCAAGGCAGCGTCCCGGCCCCGGACCTTCATCGCGGAGCACCGGGCGGCGCTGAAAATCACTGCCCGCTGCTGCCGGCTGATAATCTGGATCTGTCAGAAAATTCTTTTGCGTCCTCCTCCCGGAGACAGGATATCTTCTCTCGCTTCTAAATTTGATTTTCACAGCTTTTTCCTCCTCATGCGATATATTTTTCATCTTCCGTTCCGATGCTTTTGTGGATTCTGTTTTCGAGCTCTATCACTGCATCGCAGCGGTTTACGACATTTTCATTGTGAGCGATATAGACGAGGCCGGCGCCGATACTCTGCGCATATTCTTCGATGTTTTGCAGAACGGCACTGCCGGTGATTTCATCCAGATTAGCGGTGCTCTCGTCAAGGATAAACAATCTCGGCTCCCTCAGAAAAATTCTGGCCAAGGACAGCCTCTGCCGCATTCCTCCCGAGAGATTGCTCCCTCCTTCGGAGACATTCATCTCTAAGACACGGTTTATGACAGATTCATCATATTTGCCGCTGCCGGAGAGATCTGCGGACAGTTTTTTTACGTTGCTCGCCAGGTCACCGTAGAGACACGCCTTTTCGAGAGCCCCGACCAGCTCCCTTTTGCTGAAATGATCTGATAATCCGTATACCAGATTGTCCCGGATGCTTCCGGCAAAGAGATATGTGGTCTGAGGGACATAGCACAGCGTGTCTGCCAGCTCTTCATTGGTGTACTGATATAAATCACGGCCGAATACCCTCACAGCTCCTTTTTTCCTGTCGCAGCCATAATACCTGGTGAGACAGCGGATCAGTGTCGTCTTGCCGCATCCGGACTCTCCCCTGATCGCAGTCTTTTTTCTCCCGTCGATCTCGATGCGGTCATAAGAAGCGATAGGAACTCCCGCCGGGCTTAAAATATCCACATCGCAGATTTCGATGAGATGATCGCTGTCTTCCGTTTTTCTCCGCTCGATCGCAAAAGTCAGATCCGATGATTCGCCGGACAGCTCCACGATAGATTTGCACTTTGTAAAGGACGAAGCCGTCTCATCGAGAAAGCGATAGATCTCATCGATCGGTTTGATCAGCTGCTGAAAGAGAAGGCATACGGTGATAATTACGCCGGGATTCATCGCTCCTTTCGCTATGAGAATAAGAGAATACACGATGATTCCCACCTGAAATGCGATCTTGCACAGCTGCTTCAGAACATCAAAAGAACCCATATACATGTGATGTCTCTTTTCCGTAGAACAGATGTCCTGCATCACCGGCTCCATTCGCGCTTCCTCATATCGGTTGGCATCCATGCAGCGAATCAGCTCTAAATTCAATATCGACTGACAGATCTTTCCGTCCAGTTTATTTTTCTTTTCGACGATCGCTTCCCGAATTCCGTTCTGCGACCTGATCTGAAGTATGGAAAGCAGCATACTCGCCGCCAGATAGGAAATCATAATAAAAACAAAAGCCGCCGGTGCGTTGAGCACAACCTGTCCGAGAGTGCAGACCGCGATAAAAAGCGTAGCGATGATATCATTGCAGAATATTTTTATCAGCTGACTCAATCCGGCGACGCCCTGATTCAGTTCCGCCGTCTTCGTTCCCGACACACTTTCGGAGTAATACCTCACCGGCATCTGAAGCAGCTTGGAAAAACTCCTTTCGCGCACTTCTTTTTCATTGCTGGCCACGATCCAGTCCATCGCTACACGCCGAAAAACAGTGATACATTCCGCCGCCGCATACGTAGCGCCGAAGACGGCGACAGACAGAAGACCCTGCCGCAGCGTACTGATATTTCCGCCGGAGACATTTGTATAAATCTTACCGAGCTGTACCGGCCACAGAGACGCCAGTACTGCGGTTACCACAGACAGGGCGACGATTCCGAGGCATTTGTATTTTGTTTTAAGACTGATGATATTCAATACTTTTTTATACATGGTTTCCGCTCCTTCCATCGGGCACATTTGTACCCCCTGAACATATTCTTTTTGCATCTGAGTTTCCGCTTCGCCATTCTCGATGTTGGAGTCATTTTATCTCGTTCTTTTTCCTCTGTAATTCTTTTCCAATTCACTTTTTCAGGAACTGAATTCCTTTTTTCAGGATTTCACCGGGAACGCACTAAAATTGTAAAAAGAGACGCGGAAGGCAGATAGAAGAGAAACTATGATACATCCCGGTCGTCTCACCTATAGCCTCTGAGAAAAACGGCAGAAAAAAAGCGGAGGAAAGACAAAATAGTCTTCCCTCCGCTTTTTTCTTCTGTCAACCGTCTAAAAACCGCTCCTCCATAGATTCCGATTCTTCCCATATATCATCGAAAATCTTTTTGTAAAATCCGAAGATACTGCAGCCCGGCCCATTTTTTACGAGAAAACTCGGTGTTTCTTTCCCCCGCTCTTTTCCGTAATAAAACTGGATCAGCGCATACCGGTCGTCGAAAAAAATGAGATTGGCCCGGGGCGTCTCCTGATAATAACGGATTCGAATACCCTCCGCTAAATCCGTCCTCATCTCTCTGAGAATCTTCATGTTTTCTCTCGCCTGCTTTACACTCTGAACGATATGTCCGTCTTCAGCGCCGGTCTCCTCAATCTCCCGCAGGCGCCGTCCCTCTCCCTCCGGATCCGTCAGCAACAGCCGGAATTTTGTTCCGCCTTCCAGTATTTTCGTCAGAACCATGCCCATTCCCGTCAGCTCGGACAGAGCTATCCCGATACCGCAGACCTCCCTGCTCTCCTTCGCCAGATTTATGATGTCCTCGCTCATGCTGTCGCTGCGGTTTGCGTAAGTCACCGTTACCTCGCTGCGGCGGATACTCCCGAGGAAAGACGCCCGTCCCGTCTCTTCCTCCCGCGGATTTCCCATAAGTCCTCTCTTTCTGCTCTCCGCAGCCGCGGAGAGTCCTACCAGGTCTTCGATCCGATCGATGGTCAGGACAGCGTATAAAATCATCCACGAAAGCAATTCCGCCTGTTTCTCCTTTTCCCGCGAATGAGCCAGCTCAGTCCATCTCTCCGACAGCTCGTCCCGCCATCTCTCACGCCGGCTCTTCCTGCGCTCCGCTTCTTTCGTCTGAGACTGCGTCTCTTCAAAATTTTTCTCCCGCTCCAGCAGCGCGGAAAAACAGACGTCCAGCGCTTCCGGCAGACGAGGTGACTCGCCGTATTCCAACAAATTTCTGCAATGCCCCAGAAGATCTTCATAACGCGATCCGTCGGCATCGTCTTTCAGCCACTTTGCCAGCTCTCTTCTCGCAGCTTTTGCTTTCGGGTCTTCTCCTCTGGCGAGAACGATATCTCCCATAGGATTTTTTCCGGTCCCTTTGGTTATCTCCGACCAGAGCTCACTTCTGTCCGGATCGCTCCACACGTCGCAAAGAATTTTTTCCGGCAGAAAAATTTCGATCTGATCCTGTTGTCTAAAGGCCTTTCCGCCCCTCGTTTTAGCGCCGCCCTTGCCGTGTGTACGGCGGAATTTCGTCTGATCCACCCAGTTCTGCATCAGACATTTTTCTCCGTCCTCCGCGCCGAACAACGCGCCGCAGAGCTCTTCCAGCGTGATGATCTGATAGATTTTCTCTGATCTTTTCTGTGCCATACCGTTACTCTCCTGTTCTCTGTCTGTTTTCCCGATTTCCCGCTGTATCCGACAGATGTGCTATGACTTTAGTTCCAATCGAAACAATACCCGGATAAATCAGATATTCCGAGGATACGATGATTCCGGCGCAGCGCCGGACAGGATCCGCGCCGCCAGCTTCTCGTGAAGGGCTGCTTTTCATAAAGATGGGAAAACGGGAAAAGAAAATCCGGCGCCCACAGCATTGCGGAATACCGGCGCGATAGTATTATTTTATTATATCATTTACCGCAGAAATACATCATCCTTTTTCGCCCCGCGCTTCCGCAGACTCAAATACTCGCACAGGATTCTGTAAAAAACTGGATTTTCCTGCATCCGCCGCCATACTGCAAAGTTATCCGGTTAAAATCGAGTCAAAATGAGAAAAATATTTTGATACTTCAGGAAATCATTGTACAATAGATAGGATTGCATATTGTAAATGCGAAAAACACAAATGAAAATTATCCGTTCTGTATCATCGATCCGCAGATTTGTCATTTTACTTATCAGACCACTGTGATACGAAATATATGAGGAGAACCTTCTATGAAACATACATCTGTTAAAGACATTTTCGTCATCGGTTTTGCGCTCTTTTCCATGTTTTTCGGGGCGGGAAATGTGATTTTTCCTCCTTACCTGGGACTGGAATCCGGTTCTCAATGGTTTTTCGGTTTTCTGTGTTATTTTATCGCAGATATCGGTCTGGCCCTTCTCGCCCTCTTCGCCATCATGCGCTGCGGCAGTACGGAAGCGATCGTAAAGCGAATCGGAAAAATTCCGTCAGTTCTGCTCATGACGGCTATCGTGCTCTGCATCGGTCCGATGCTGGCGATTCCACGCACTGCGGCATCCACCTTTGAAATGTCCGTACAGCTGATGATTCCCGATTTCAGCGCGCCTCTCTTTTCTGTCGTCTTTTTTGCGGTGATTTTTCTTCTCAGCATACGGGAATCCGCTGTGGTGGATATCGTCGGAAAAATACTCACTCCGCTCCTTCTGCTCGGGCTTTTGACCATGATCCTGTCGGGAATTATCAATCCGATCGGTCCGATTCCTTCCGAACCTCTGATCGATAACGTCGCCGAAACCGGTATCAAAGCAGGTTATCAGACTCTGGACGCCCTGGCCTCCATGATTTTCGGAATCATTCTCCTAAACAGCGCGGAAAACAAAGGATATACCCGATTTAAGGACAAAGCCCGCGTCGTAACCGGCGCCGGCATCGTCGCCGGTATCGCTCTTTTTGCCGTCTATCTGGGACTGACCTATCTGGGAGTCAGCATATCGGAGTTCGCCGATCTTTCCATCGACCGTACGACTCTGCTGATTTCTATCGTACAGCGTCTTCTGGGATCCGGAGGAGTTCTGCTTTTCTCCGTCGTCACAGCGCTGGCCTGTATCACCACAGCCATCGCTCTGGTCAGTGCATCCTCAGAATACTTTTCCAGTCTTTCCGGTGGACGCCTTTCTTATAAAACACTCTGTGTCATTATCTGCGTATTCAGCGCGGTTGTCTCAAATATAGGTCTGGAAGAGATTATCACAATAGCGTCTCCGATCTTGGATATAGTCTATCCCCCTGCGCTGGTACTGATAGTTCTCGCTTTTTTCAGCAAATACATTCAAAATGACTGGATATTCCGGATGTCTGCTCTGGGAGCTCTGATTGTCAGCCTCTTTACCGTGCTGAATCAATATACGGAAATATCCGTCCCGGTTCTGAACGCGCTTCCTCTGAGCTTTATGGGCTTTGGCTGGGTTCTGCCGGCGGCGATTGGAGGCATATTGGGCGCACTGATCCCGCACAAAAAAAATTCTTCGAAAATACAGTCGTCCGGCGAATAGAGATCTGTTTTTGCAGACAGAAATCACAAAATATCACTTGCAACTGGCAGATGAGGTTTCGCTCATTCAGCCGGATCGGATAAAAAAAACCGCCCGGGAATGGAGCGTTCAAAGTAGAATGCTCCATTCCCGGGCGGTTTTTTATAAGTTCAGCGCTGATATCTCCGCCTTCTGCAAGAGCGAAAATTTTCTTCAGTAAAAGGATTCCAGGAATACCTTCCGTTTTTCCGCCGTGAAGAAACTTCCCAGACTGCAGGACAGCGGCTTCGGCTCCATCGCTTCCCGGATTTTTTCTCTCTTTTTCTGAAAATCTTCGAGATCCCGGGTGAGGACAAAAAGATCCGCGGTATTTCTGGCATCCCAAAGAGCGTCGTGGCGTGTTCCGGTAAATGAACATCCCGCCATATTCAACGCTCTGTCGAGACTTGGAAAATCCTCTTCTCCGGCGATCTGACGGTATTCTTCCTGAAAATCTTTCCAGTTTTCTGTCATATATCTGACTTCATCCGTCATCACGATCCCATAGAGATTCATCTGCTCCCGGAGCTGGAGAAGATCGCTGCCGCTCCAGGCAAAGATCTGAAAATCCTCGCCTTCACTCCGGCACCACTCCGAAAATTTGTGAAAAGCTTCGGGAAAATGATCAGCGCAGAACAATCTGTTCATGGTGATCCCGGTGAGTTCTCTGCAGTAAGGAGCGATCTCATCATTATACTGTGGTCTCACATAGATGCGAAAAGACGAGATTTCATTCATATTATCGTCCAGCATAGACGCGCCTATTTCGATGATTTCATTTCTGCAGATTTTTCTCACTTCCGTATATTTTCTATTCACGGGATTCATTTCAAAGTCGACAAATATGTACCTCATAATTCCGGTATTTTTTCCTTTCCGGCCCGCCGTTTTCCAGGGCGGGCCACAACTGTGCCGAATAGCTGAATATATGAATTTATAAAGGGTGTCGCATCACGGAACGGCCATTGCAATTTTATTATTCAGAATACGGTTCCCATCCATTACGAAAAATAAATTTTTTAGCCGCCTGCCTTTGTTTATGAGGTTATTTTAAACCTCACTTTTTCCCCTGTCTTTCCCCGCACATTCCTTTTTATATAGTTTTCATTCCTTTTTTTGGGATAGCCGCTATCAGTCATAAAAACAGGACAGAAGACGTCTGATTTACGGATAGCGGACTTTTTTCCTGCGCCCGGAAGTCGGTTAGACGGCAAAAAAAAGAGATTAGGGAGAAAGTCTTTCCGACTTATCACCTTAATCTCTTTTTACTATTTCTCATCTATTTTCTATTTTCGAAAATTCCTCTGCAAACTCACTTTTCCAGCGCGGCTCTGATCAATTCTCTGAACAGCGGATGAGCGTGGGTCGGTCTGCTCTTGAATTCCGGATGATACTGAACTCCGACGAAGAATTTCTTATCCGGAAGCTCGACAGCTTCCACCAGTCTTCCGTCCGGGGACAGACCTGAGAATACCATGCCTGCTTCCGTAAACTTTTCTCTGTAGGAATTGTTGAATTCGTATCTGTGTCTGTGTCTTTCCGCCACTTCTTCCTGACCGTAAGCTTCCGCCAGCTTCGTACCCGGCGTCACTGCGCAGGGATATGCGCCCAGTCTCATAGTTCCGCCCATCTGAATATCGCCGCGCTGATCCGGCATCCAGTGGATAACAGGGGTCTGGCCTTCCGGAGCGAATTCGCTGGAATTTGCGCTCTTGAGCTCCAGTACGTTTCTGGCGAATTCCACTACTGCCATCTGCATACCGAGACAGATTCCCAAAAACGGCATATCGTGTTCCCTGGCATAGCGGATCGCCGTGATCTTACCTTCGATTCCTCTGTCGCCGAAACCTCCCGGAACCAGAAGTCCGTCGCAGCTGCCCAGAAGCTTCTCCACGGTATCACCATTGACGCCTTCGGAATCGATCCATTCGATATTTACATTGGCGCCGTTTTCCCATCCGCCGTGTCTCAGCGCTTCTGCTACGGAAAGATACGCGTCGTGGAGCTGTACGTATTTGCCCACCAGAGCGATTTTCACTTCTTTGTCGCTATTTCTGATGCGCTCTGTCATCGCTTCCCATTCGCTCATATCTCCGGCGATATTTTCCAGAGCCAGCTCTCTGCACACGATCTCGGAGAAATTGCTCTCCTCCAGCATCTGAGGCGCCTCGTAGAGAACGGGAACATTGGTATTATTGATCACGCAGTCTTCTCTGACATTGCAGAACATAGAGATCTTCTGACGGATACTGTCGGGAATCGGCTGATCGCATCTGGCGACGATGATGTTTGGAAAGATGCCCAGGGAACGCAGCTCCTTGACGGAATGCTGGGTCGGCTTGGACTTATATTCTCCGGAACCCACGATATACGGGATAAAGGTCACATGGATAAACAGGCAGTTTTCTCTTCCCACTTCCAGGGAGAGCTGACGAATCGCCTCCAGAAACGGCTGGCTTTCGATATCGCCTGTGGTTCCGCCGATTTCTGTGATGACGATATCTGCTTCCGCTTTTTTCCCGACGGAGTGAACGAAATTCTTGATTTCATTCGTGATATGAGGAATTACCTGTATCGTCTCTCCCAGATAGTCTCCATGTCTCTCTTTGTTGAGAACATTCCAGTAGACTTTGCCTGAAGTGAGGTTCGAATATTTATTCAGATTTTCGTCGATAAATCTTTCGTAATGACCGAGGTCCAGGTCGGTTTCTGCTCCGTCTTCCGTGACGAAAACCTCGCCGTGCTGGTAAGGGCTCATCGTGCCCGGATCCACATTGATATACGGATCCAGTTTCTGAGAAATCACCTTGTATCCTTTCGCCTTCAGAAGACGCCCCAGAGATGCTGCCGTAATTCCTTTTCCCAGGCCGGATACGACGCCGCCTGTCACAAAAATGTATTTTACGTTTTTCATTTTATCCTCCGGTACTCTATACCTTAAACCTCGATAGTTCCTTCGAATACTTTCGCTGCGTCGCCTGTCATGGTAACCGTAGAACCTGTGTATTTCACTTTCAGCTCACCGCCGATCACTTTGACTGTGATTTCCTGATCTTTCGCACAGTAACCGTTTTCCACAGCGGCGACCACGGCGGCGCAGGCGCCCGTTCCGCAGGCTCTCGTTTCGCCGTTTCCTCTTTCCCAGACTCTCATCTTGAGTTTATTCGGACTGATGACTTTGACAAACTCGGTATTTGTTCTCTCCGGGAACAGATCGCTGTGTTCAAACTTCGGTCCGATTTCCTGTGTCTTTACCTTATCCACATCGTTTACGAAGACGACACAGTGAGGATTTCCGATGTTTACGCAGGTGATATTATAGTTTTCTCCGCCGATGGTGACAGGTTCATCCACCACCTTTTCCGCGGCAATATTGACCGGAATCGCCGCCGGTTCCAGCTGCACCTCGCCCATATCCACGGTGGCTGCTGTGATTTCACCGTACTGTTTGATGAGTTTCACCGTTCTGACACCTGCCTCCGTTTCGACAGATACCGTATTGTTTTTCGCGATACCCGCATCGTGAAGATATTTTGCGATGCACCTCAGCGCATTGCCGGAGAGACCGCCATAGGTTCCGTCCTGATTGATGATCTCCATCCTGGCGTCCGCTTTGTCAGAAGGATAGATCAGTACGATACCGTCGCCGCCGATGCCCAGATGTCTGTCGGAAAGCATCACCGCCAGGCCTTCCGGATTGTCGATATGTTGATCAAAACAATTGAAATAGATGTAATCGTTCTGCGTTCCGCTGAGCTTCACAAACTGGAGTACCTGACGCTCTTTTCTCATCTCATTGATATTTACCAGCTCGGTACATTCTTTCGTAAATTTGGAACGGAGACTCCGGATAAGGGCTTCCGCCGTATCCATGGAAGTCAGACAAGGAATCGCTCTCTCTACCGCTTTCCGTCTGATCTTGACGGAATCTTTCGTAGGAATTCTTCCTCTTGAAGATGTGGATATGATATAGTCCACCTTGCCGCTCTCCAGGAGAGTGATGCAGTTATTGTCGGATTCGTGAATCTTGTCCACATGGCTGACTGTCATACCTTCTCCTTCGAGAATATGAGCCGTGCCTTCCGTAGCGTAGAGCTCGAATCCCATATCCGCGAATCCCTTTGCAATATCCGCGACCTCGGCTTTATCTCTGTCTCTTACCGTGATGAGAACGCCGCCGTTTTTCTTCATTTCGTATCCGGCAGCCACCAGCCCCTTGTAGAGAGCTTCCTCCAGCGTCGCCGCGATGCCGAGCACCTCGCCGGTAGATTTCATCTCAGGCCCCAGATGAGTATCCACGTTGATGAGTTTTTCAAAAGAGAATACCGGTACTTTTACCGCGTAATATGGAGATTTTCTGTACAGTCCCGCACCATATCCCATATCGGTCAGTTTCTCTCCCAGCATCGCTCTCGTAGCCAGATCCACCATCGGAACGCCTGTAACTTTGCTGATGTAAGGAACCGTTCTGGAAGATCTCGGGTTTACCTCGATGACATAGAGATCGTTGTCGTAGATAAGGTACTGAATATTCACGAGACCCAGGGTGTTCATCTCCAGTGCCATGCGTCTGGACTGATCGATGATTTTTTCGATAATTTCATCGGTGATATTCCATGCCGGATATACCGCGATGGAGTCTCCGGAGTGGATTCCCGCTCTTTCGATGTGTTCCATGATCCCCGGAATGAGGATATCCTCACCGTCGCAGATCGCATCGATTTCCAATTCGATTCCCATAAGATACTTATCGATGAGAATCGGATTTTCGATCTCCTGACGGAGAATGATTTCCATATATTCTTTGATATCATCGTCATCGAAAGCGATGATCATGTTCTGGCCGCCCAGCACGTAAGAAGGACGCATCAGAACCGGATAACCGATTTCATTGGCCGCGCCCAGGGCTTCTTCAGTCGTCATGACCGTTACGCCGGCTGCACGCTTTACATTCAATCTCTCTAAAAGCTCATCGAAACGCTCTCTGTCTTCCGCCATATCGATGCTGTCAGGCTGGGTGCCCAGGATCTTTACACCGTTTTCGTGCAGGTGCTTTGTCAGCTTGATGGCTGTCTGTCCGCCGAAGGCCACTACGACGGCTTCCGGTTTTTCCGTAGCGATGATATTCATCACGTCTTCATCGGTCAGAGGCTCGAAATAGAGTCTGTCCGCCGTATCGAAGTCCGTAGATACCGTTTCCGGATTGTTGTTTACGATGACTACCTCATATCCTGCTTTCTTCAGAGACCATACACACTGTACGGAGGAATAGTCGAATTCGATTCCCTGGCCGATACGGATCGGACCGGAGCCGAATACGATAACCGTACCTTTTTCGCTCTTCTTGTCGCCTCTGTGTTCGAGGAACTGAGCCGCTTCGTTTTCATCGTCATAGGTAGAATAGAAATACGGCGTCTCTGCTGCAAATTCCGCCGCGCAGGTATCTACCATCTTGAAGACGGCATGCCTCTTATTCGCAATGGTCTGCCCGGACATCTCTTCGATCACTTTATCCAGGAACGCCATTTTTTTCGCCTCCAGATAGAGCTGATCCGTCAGGGGTTCTGTCTGAAGACGTCTTTCCATCTTGATAATATTGAAAATCTTATACAGGAACCATTCGTCGATCATCGTAATCTCGTGAATCCTGTCCACATCCGCCACACCGCGCTTCAGCGCCTGATAGATGATGAAAATTCTCTCGTCGTCGCACTCATACAGTCTCTCGGCTACAGCGCTGTCGGACAATTCCGCAAATGCCTCCCCGTCCAGCGTATTGTGGGAAATTTCCGCACCTCTTACCGCTTTCATCAGCGCCTCTTCAAAACTCTGTCCGATGGACATGACTTCGCCGGTTGCCTTCATCTGGGTGCCGAGAGTACGCTTAGCATAGACGAACTTGTCGAACGGCCACTTCGGGAATTTTACCACCACATAGTCGATGGTCGGCTCGAAGCAGGCATAGGTGTTGCCGGTGACGGCATTCTTGATCTCATCCAGCGTAAATCCGATGGCGATCTTCGCAGCGACCTTCGCAATCGGATAGCCTGTCGCCTTAGAAGCCAGTGCGGAAGATCTGGAAACCCGGGGATTTACTTCGATTACCGCATATTCGAAGCTTTCCGGGTGGAGAGCGAACTGACAGTTGCAGCCGCCTTCTACTTTCAGTTCCGAGATAATATCTAAGGATGCTTTTCTCAGCATCTGATACTCTTTGTCCGACAGAGTCACCGCAGGCGCGATTACGATACTGTCACCGGTGTGAACGCCTACCGGATCGAAGTTTTCCATGGAGCAGACGGTAATGACGTTGCCGTGACTGTCTCTGACCACTTCAAATTCGATTTCTTTCCAACCCGCGATACATTTCTCCACGAGAACCTGAGTGATCGGAGAAAGTCTGAGACCCTGCTCCGTAATTTCTCTCAACTCTTCTTCGTCATTTACGATGCCGCCGCCGGTACCGCCCAGAGTAAAAGCGGGACGAATGATCACCGGATAACCGATTTCCGCCGCGAAATCCGCCGCATCGTCGATCGTATTTACCACTTTGGAAGGAATACAAGGCTGACCGATAGATTCCATCGTGTCTTTAAACATCTGCCGGTCTTCCGCTTTGTCGATAGTTTCAGGATTAGCGCCCAAAAGCATAACCCCGTGTTCTTCCAGAAAACCTTCCCTGGCCAGCTGCATAGACATCGTAAGGCCCGTCTGTCCGCCCAGAGTAGAGAGAAGACCGTCCGGCTTTTCCTTCAGGATGATTCTCTTTACCACTTCGAGAGAGAGCGGTTCGATGTAAATGCTGTCGGCCATATTGTTATCCGTCATAATAGTAGCGGGATTCGAGTTCACCAGAACGACCTCGAGCCCTTCTTCTTTCAGGGCGCGGCACGCCTGAGTGCCCGCATAGTCGAATTCAGCAGCCTGTCCGATTACGATGGGACCGGAACCGATTACCATCACTTTCTTGAGATTCTTATTTAATGGCATTTACATTCACCTCCTCGATCAGCGTCATAAAATCGTCAAACAGAGAGCCGGAGTCCAGCGGACCTGCGGAAGCTTCCGGATGGAACTGGACCGTAAATACCGGTGCCCCTTCGTAATCGATCCCTTCGCAGGTACCGTCATTGACATTTACAAAACTCACTTTCGCGATTTCCGGAAGACTCTCATTCACGATACAATATCCGTGATTCTGACTCGTGATAAATACCCGTCCGTCAGATATTCTCTTCGCCGGCTGATTCGTGCCTCTGTGACCGTACTTCATCTTTTCCGTACGTCCGCCTGCGGCGAGAGCCGTCAGCTGATGTCCGAGACAGATTCCGAACATCGGTATTCCGCAATAGAGAAGTTTTCTGATTTCCTTGATCACTTCCACATTTTCTGCCGGATCTCCCGGACCGTTGGAGAGCATGATTCCGTCCGGTTTCATAGCGATGATTTCCTCCCCGGAGGTATTGTAAGGAACGATTGTCACGTCGCAGCCCCTCATCTGAAGCTGACGGCAGATCGTCTTTTTCGCTCCCAGATCCAGAAGAACGATCTTCTTCGGATGTTCCGTCTCGTTGGTGTGAAGATGCACTTCTCTTTCGCTGCGAGATGTATTGGCAACCGCTTCTGTGATTCTGTACTGTTTGATATCCCAGAGAACCTTGGATTTATCTTCAGGCAGTTCGGACAGGATTATTCCGTTCATCACTCCACTTTCACGCACGATTTTCGTCAGAGCTCTGGTATCGATGCCGTAAATGCCGGGAACATTCTGTTCCCGCAAAAAAGTGTCAAGGTCTCCCTGATTTCTGAAATTGGAAGGCTCCTGACACCAGTCTCTAACAATATATCCTTTGACAAAAGACTTTCTGCTTTCAAAGTCCTCCGGAATTACACCGTAATTTCCGATGAGCGGAAAAGTCTGAACGACAATCTGACCATAATGACTCGGGTCAGTGAGTGTCTCTAAATAACCGGTCATAGCTGTAGTGAATACAACTTCGCCGGTAACGTCGCCTTCGGCGCCGAATGCCTTACCCTCAAAAACGGTTCCGTTTTCGAGAAGCAGATACCTTGCTTTATCCATGTCTCCCTCCGTTTATTTAATAAAGTGCTTTAAGAACAGCGGAGTCCGCCGAAAAAGGTCAGAATTCCGCCCGGCTATTTGCTGTAGTTATTTTTTGGATATTCCGGATATGATCATGCACTATGACAATCTCAGCTCTTTTGGTTTCAGACACAATAACTTGCACAGAAGAATCCCGTTCTATCTGCGCTCTACTTTTGCCTATTCAGCTCATTATACATGAACGAAATCACTTTTCAAAGAAAAATCTGACGAAAAATGAAAGTTTTTATGTGGAGAAAGATCTTAACTTTCTCCACTCGCTGTAATTTCTATTTTTTCCGTTTTTGACGAAGATAAGCGGCAGCTGCAGTTCCTGTCAAAGCGCCGTCGCTGACGGCTTTTGAAATCTGGAGCAGTCCTCCCGTACAATCCCCCGCGGCATAGAGCCCGGGGATCATTGTAGCGCCGTTTTCCTCGACGATCCATTTTCCATCGGGATCCACCGCTCCCAGTTTTCTGCCGAAATCAGCGCTTCCCGCCGTTCCCATCGCGATAAACACGCCGGAGACTGAAAGGGTTTCTCCGTCTTCGAAGACAATTTCAGAAACTGTTTCCTGCCCGGTGATTTCCGAGATTTTTCTGCCGTCCTTCTTAATATTTTCAGGAATTTCCGCTTCCATCTCTTTCCCGTCGGTGAGAATCGTCACGGAATTTACCACCCCTGCCAGATGCTCCGCTTCGCTGACGGCATAGGCGCCGTTTCCGATGACTGCCACGTCGCCGCCCCTGTGAAAAAAAGCGTCGCACACCGCACAGTAGCTGACACCGGCGCCTTCGAATTCTTTCAGGCCTTTGAGAGGCGGCGCTTTTCTCTGCGCTCCCGCTGCCACGATGAGCACTTCTGATTCATACTGACCGTTTTCGGTCTCTATTTTAAAATTTCCCTCATAAGATACGCTCAGCACCTCTTCATCGAGCACGGTCACTCCCAGACGCTGCGCCCCCAGAATACCATTCTCGTAAAGCTGCAAGCCTGTCACAGGCTCCGCCAGCCCGTAATAATTTTCTATTTTCTCCGCCTTCCCCAGAGAACCGGCTGAAAAACCGGTAACAATCGTGGAAAATCCAGCTCTCGCTGTATAAAGAGATGCGGAGATCCCCGCCGGGCCCTTTCCGATGATAAAAACGTCTGTCATAGCTGCTTTCCTCTTCTTTTCTGCAGAAACGAATCCTGCATCTGCCTCCCTTGCATCAGAAGACGATAAAGGGCAGGATCCGCATGAAATTCTTCCATAAGCGATTCGACCTCCCTCAGAGACTTTTCTCTCTTCCGAGGAGGAATATTCGATTTTACCGCGCGGATCAGTACATTTTTCGGCGTATGAGAAAAATCTACAAATTCCAGAACCTGTGTCTTGTATCCGCTGTATTCCAGTAACGACGCCCGCAGTGCGTCTGTAGCCAGCGCAGCGAACCGTTCTTTTAAAAGCCCGTATTTTGTAAGCGCCGACAATCCTTCACTTTCGATCTGGGCGTTCAGCTCGTGCTGACAGCAGGGAACGGAAAGAATCACTCTGCTGTTCCACTGAACCGCATGATAAAGAGCGTAATCCGTAGCGGTATCACAGGCGTGGAGAGTAATCACCATATCTACCGGTTCATCGCTCTGATAGACGCTGATATCGCCCACTTCAAACTTCAGATGTTCATATCCGTACTTTTTGGCCGCTTCACTGCACTTTCTGATCACATCTGCCTTGAGATCCAGCCCTGTCATATACGCTCTGATCTTTTTCACATAAGTAAGATAATAATACAGGATAAACGTCAGATACGCTTTTCCGCATCCGAAATCCACCACATGAATTTCTTCAAATCCGCAGGTCTCCACCGCATCGTCTACGATTTCCAGAAACCGGTTGATCTGCCGGAATTTATCTTCCATACTCCGGACGATCTTGCCGTCCTTTGTAAAGATGCCCATGTCGATCAGGGGCTCCACTACGGATCCTTCTTCGATCAGCCGCCGTTTCCTGCGGTTGTGAGAAAGCGCCGAACCCCGATATTTGATTCCTGCGCGCACCGGAATGTCACTTCTCTTTTCCGTATTTGCCATATCCTCTCTTTTTAAAAGATGTTTTCCCAGCATTATTTTTCCCTTTTTGGAAATCTTCAGGTTATATTCGATTTCATCGGAAAAGGAATTCAACTGTTTAAAATCACTGCGGAGAAGAGAGACTACAAAGATGAGAGCTTCCGCACTGTCCATATTTCTGTGGAAAACCTGGGTTTTCGTAAACTGTTCCGCCTGATACATCATCCTGTTTTTGATATTCCGCGGGGACAGCACTACCTTTTCGTATGCGGCTTCGGAAGGCCGCCTGCTGCTGAGTACCATTTTCTGCGGATGACTGGAGAAAATCTTTTCCGCCGCTTTTTTCAGTTCTTCCGCATCTACTTCATTTGTCTTACCTTTCTCACCTGCGGCATCCGCTTTATCATAGGTTCCGGCGATATTCGCACCGCCGCCGTTTCTCTCATCCCGCGGTCTGCTGTTTTCCTGTTGTCTGTCTTTCTGTTCTGTCCGCAGTTTCCTCACCTCAGTTTTCTACCGGCTTTCGCCGTCATTCTCTTCCTCATCACTTTCCATCTCCCGGCCGGGCACAAAATTTCTCGGAGGATGATAATTAAAGCCTCTCTGCCGGTATTCCCTGATTTTATCCAACTCCATCACCCGGATAATTTCTTCTTTTTCAGGATAACCGGGCAGGCGGATATCCACAACTCCGCCGGTCATCAAAATCAGCGTGGGAGCGGTGCTGATCTCAAACATCTCGGTAAGCTCCCTCTCCTGCATGATATTCAATATACCGGCTTTCACCACATCTTCGTACTCTTCCGCTATCTCCGCAAGCACTTTCTCCATTCTGCCTTCGGGATCGCTGAAAGGAGCTGACAGCAAAAGGATATACGGTTTCGGGGAAATTATGACTTCATGTTCATAATTGGCGTCTTTTATCTTAGTTATCAGCTTTTTCGGTCTCGCCATATCGTCACCTTTCCACAGTATTTATCCACTTATCCACAGTATTGTGCGAAGTTTTCCACATAGGTTATGCACTTTTTACACATAGTTTTCCACAGCTTTAGGAGGAGTTATCCACATATTTTGTGGATTAAACGGCAGTTTTCCACTGTTTTCATTCGATATGCGGAATTAAAACGATCAATGTCTTTATTGAAGCGGAAGTTTTCCACAAATCAGATTCCGTCTGGCCGCAGATCTGTGCATATCTGTCTTTTTTAAAAAAGCTCCGCCGTATATCGGCGGAGCTGACCGGTCAACCGCAAAATTCAAAATCAGAATCTGCCGTCATAAAAGAACCGGAAATTTCAGCTGCCTCTATAATCCGAGACCGAAATTTTCCTTAACCCTTCTGAGAGTCTTCTGTGCGATAGCGCCTGCCTTTTCTGCGCCTTCTTTCAGAATCTTATCCAGTTCGCCGGATTCCATGACGTCGTTATATTTCTGCTGAATCGGAGCGAGAGCGTCGACTACCACTTCGACGAGATCTTTTTTGAAATCGCCGTATCCGCTGCCCTGATACTTTTTTTCCAGCTGTTCGATAGAAATCCCCGAAAATACGCTGTAAATCGAAAGTAAGTTGCTGATGCCCGGCTTGTTTTCCACATCGAAACGAACTTCACCGTCGGAATCAGTAGTGGCTCTCATGATAGCTTTTTTGATTTTATTCGGCGGATCGAGAAGTGAAATTCTGCTGAATTCATTTTCTGCGCTCTTGCTCATCTTGTTTGTAGGTTCGTCCAGCGCCATAATTCTGGCGCCGCTCTTCATATATTTGCCTTCCGGAACCACAAGAGTGTCTTTGCCGTATTTTCCGTTGATCCTTACCGCCAGATCTCTCGTAAGTTCGATGTGCTGCTTCTGATCATCACCTACCGGGACGATCTGTGTATCATAGAGGAGAATGTCCGCCGCCATGAGAACAGGATACATGAAAAGACCTGTCGGAGCGGATTCCTTTTCTTTGCTTTTCTGCTTAAACTGTGTCATTCTCGACAGTTCCCCCGTATAGGAGCAGCATGTCAAAATCCAGGACAGCTCGGAATGTCCGGGAACATCGGACTGTACAAATACCGTCGATTTTTTTGGATCCACGCCCACCGCCAGATAGAGAGCCGCCACGTTGCGTATGCTTTCTCTGAGTTTTTTCGGATCCTGCGGTACTGTAATCGAATGCAGATCCACGATACAGTAGATGCAGTCGCTGTTGTCCTGCAATTCTACGAACTGCTTCAGCGCTCCCAGATAATTTCCGATATGTATATTGCCCGTAGGCTGAATTCCGGAAAATACTCTTTTCATCGTTGATACTCCTCCTTGAATTTCTGTTTTATCTTTTTTTCTATACGTGAAACAGTCATCTGGGAAACTCCGAGTTCCCCGGCGATCTGCTGCTGTGTTTTACCTTCGACAAATCTCATATTACAGAACTCTTTTTCCTCCGGAGTGAATTTCTGCATCGTCCTTTCGATGAAATCCGCATTTTCCATGGTCTGAAAAGCGGAATCCTCTTCTCCCGTATAACGTTCGATAAAGTATTCTCCGCCTTCCGATTCCTCTTCGTCCATCGACTGCTGCAAAGAGTAAGCGCTGTAAGCTCTGCCCGATTCCATCGCCTGGAGCACATCTTCTTCTGTCACATCGAGGCGCTGAGCGATCTCCGACACTTTCGGAGTTCTCTGAAGCTCCGCCTCTAACTTCTGTTTTACCGATGGAATTTTGACAGAAAGATCTTTCATCTTCCGCGGAACTTTAATCGCCCAGCCTTTATCTCTGAAATACCGCTTGATTTCTCCCAGAATTGTAGGCGCAGCAAAAGCCGGAAAGTCCACGCCTCTTTCCGGATCATATCTTTCCGCCGCCAAAACCAGAGCCATAGAACCCACCTGGTAAAGATCGTCGTAATCTACGCCTCTGTTTAAATATTTTCTGACGAGTATATTTACGATATACAGATATTTCTCGACGATTTTATTTCTGTCTTCGATGCTTCTGCTTTTTTTGTAAGCATCAAAAATCTCCCTGTTGTCGTCAGCAGAATTGTTCATAGGCTTTCCCCCGCTGCTGTACAAAATTTCAGGATCTGCTGAAGTGCTTAATCATCCTGATCAGCATATTTCTCTCCTGCACCGCCGAAAAAATATCGACTTCGTCCATGAGAGCTCTGAGCATGAGCAGACCTGCCGCAAGATCGACAGGACTGCGTCTCGGTATAGAAGTATCCGGAAGTTCGCTGCACCTCTGCAGCTCTCCGCCTTTCTCGCCATACATACCGCCGTCATCGATGGAGATGATAATACCGTCATCTCCCAGCTCGCAGACAATCTGGTACGTCAGCGTATTTTCACACTTGCAGAATACATTGGTACAGACTTCCGAAACTGCGATCTTAATATCCTCGATATCTTCAACATCGAATCCTGCCGTATTCGCGGCTGAAGATACCGCCAGTCTCACGACTCCCACATATTCAGGTTTCCCTGGAACTGTAAATCTCAACAAATCTGCCATTTTTAGGTCAACTCCTTTGTACTTGATTGACAGGGTATAACTCAGCGCCGTTATTTCCCGCCTTTGCCGGCGGAGAGCCTTCTTCCCGACGCTTTTCCGTCCGGCTTTTGACGGCTGCGGAAAGGATTCCGTCAGATTTCTTCCTTCCCGCATTTTTACTGTACGGCGCTAAAAAATATATTCGATCCCTAAATTAGATCATCTCCATTTTTTATACCCTGCCATTTTCATATCAAACGTCGAGACTCGTCTGTTCCTCATCTGAATTGCCGTCATGTACTGTTTCATTTTCGACTGCACTGTCTTTTTCTTCGTTCACTACTTTTGCCATGGCGATGATATTGGCATCTTCTGCGACTTTCATAATTCTGACGCCCTGCGTAGCTCTTCCCAGGCGCGACACATCTTCGGCTTTGATCCGGATGATAATGCCGTCGGAATTGATGAGCATAATTTCGTCATTCTCGTTGACCGCCATCGCCCCGATCAATTCTCCGGTCTTCTTAAACTTCGCCTTGTCGTAAGTGAGCAGTCCCTTGCCGCCTCTGGCCTGTATTTTATAATCTTTGACCGGGGTTCTCTTGCCATAGCCCGCCTGTGTAACTACGAGAAGTTCCTCATCCTTCTCCGCCAGTTCCATCGCTACGACTTCATCCCCTTCTTCCAGCTGAATCGCCCTCACTCCTGCAGCGATTCTTCCCATCGGTCTCACGTCTTCTTCACTGAAGCAGATGCTCTTGCCGTGCTTCGTCACGATGATGACATTGCTCGTACCGGAAGTCTGTTTAATGCCGATCAGTTCGTCGCCGTCTTTGAGGTTAATGGCGATGAGCCCCGATTTCCGGTTGGTATCAAACTGTGCCAGCGCTGTCTTTTTTATCGTTCCTTTTTTGGTGACAGCGATGAGATACTTATCCGAATCGAATTCACTCAGAGGAATCACCGCAGTAATCCTCTCGTGCTGCATCAGATTCAGGAAATTGACCGCAGGAGTTCCTTTTGCGGTTCGCTGAGCCTCAGGTATTTCATAGGCTTTCATGCGGTGGGCTTTTCCCGTATTGGTAAAGAACATCAGATGATCGTGGGTCGAAGTGATGATCATATTCTTCACGAAATCATTTTCTCTTGTGGTAATTCCGGTAATCCCCTTGCCGCCTCTCTTCTGCGTCTTATAGGTATCCATCGCCACCCTCTTGATATATCCCAGATGAGTCAGCGTAATCGCCACCTGCTGTTCCTGAATGAGATCGGATTCGTCGATTTCACTGGAATCCGCCACGATTTCCGTCCTTCTCTCGTCGGAGAATTTCTCTTTGATTTCCAGAAGCTCTCCTTTGATAACGCCCATGAGAATTTTTTCATCGGATAAAATCGCCTGATACCAGTTGATCTTTTCCATAAGTTCCGCATATTCGGCTTCGATCTTTTCTCTTTCCAGTCCCTGGAGTCTGGCAAGTCTCATATCCAAAATTGCCTGAGCCTGAACGTCGGACAGACCGAATCTCTCCATCAGCTTCTGCTTGGCGTCGTTATAGCTGGAACGGATCACTTTGATCACTTCGTCGATATTATCCAGGGCGATGATGTATCCTTCGAGAATATGAGCCCGCTCCTCTGCTTTTTTCAGATCGTAGCGCGTTCTTCTCGTCACCACTTCTTTTTGGAATTTGATATAGTTATCAAGTATATCATACAGATTCAGCAGCTTCGGCTGACCATCCACCAGAGCGATCATGATAACGCTGAAAGTATCCTGGAGCTGTGTGTGCTTAAATAATCTGTTCAGGGTAATCTGAGGGTTCGCATCCTTTTTCAGTTCTACCACGATACGCATACCGTCGCGGTCGGACTCGTCACGGATATCCGAGATATGTTCGATTCGCTTGTCTTTTACGAGCTCTGCGATTTTTTCAATCAGACGGGCTTTATTTACCTGATACGGAATCTCGGTAAATACGATCTGCATTTTTCCTCTCGAAGTTTCCTCAAATTCGTATTTGGAACGTACTTTAATCTTTCCCTGCCCCGTACGATAAGCTTCTCTCGCCGCATTTCTGCCGAGAATCTGCGCTCCTGTCGGAAAGTCCGGAGCCTGAATGATATCGATGAGATCCTCGATATCGCAGTTTTCGTCATCGATCATACGTACTGTTGCATCTATGACATCTCCCAGGTTATGCGGAGGAATAGACGTAGCCATACCCACGGCAATACCGTTGGAACCGTTTACCAGAAGGTTCGGATATCTGGACGGAAGAACTACCGGCTCCTTTTCGTCACCGTCGAAATTCGGCTGAAAATCGACGGTATCTTTATTCAGATCTCTCAGCATCTGCAGCGCGAAAGGTGTCATTCTCGCCTCTGTGTAACGCATCGCGGCAGCGCTGTCCCCATCGACAGAACCGAAGTTTCCGTGTCCGTCCACCAGCGGATATCGGATATTCCATTCCTGCGCAAGTCTTACCATTGCATCGTACACAGAACTGTCTCCATGAGGATGATACTTACCCAGCACGTCACCGACGATACGCGCGGATTTTCTGTGAGGCTTGTCCGGCGTAACTCCCAGTTCCGTCATATCGTACAAAATTCTTCTGTGTACGGGCTTCAGGCCGTCTCTGACATCCGGAAGAGCACGTCCGACAATGACGCTCATCGAATAATCGATATAGGACGAACGCATAATATCGTCTATTTCTTTGTGAAGAATTTTCGTATCTTCAACCAGATTTTCCATTTATTACTCCTTTTGTTTCACGTGAAACTTCTTTAAATATCCAGATTCTGAACGTATTTTGCGTTTTCTTCGATGAATTTTCTTCTCGGAGGAACTTTTTCCCCCATCAGCATAGAGAAAGTATCATCCGCGCGGGTAAAATCTTCGATCTTAACTTGAATCAGCGTTCTCGTAGCATAATCCATCGTCGTCTCCCAGAGCTGATGTGCGTCCATCTCGCCCAAGCCTTTGTATCTCTGGATGTTCAGCTTCTGTCCTGTTCCCAGTTCGGACAGCAGTTTTCTCTGTTCTTCTTCTGAGTATGTGTAATATCTCTGCTTGCCCTTTTCCACCTTATAAAGTGGAGGCTGAGCGATGTACACATAACCTTTTTCGATGAGCGGCCTCATATATCTGTAAAAGAATGTCAGCATCAGCGTACAGATGTGCGCTCCATCCACATCGGCATCGGTCATGATGACGATCTTATGATAGCGGAGCTTTTCTTCGTTGAATTCGCTTCCAATTCCACACCCGAAAGCCGTAATCATATTTTTAATTTCATCGGAATTGAGAATTTTATCCAAACGGGCTTTTTCCACGTTGAGAATCTTGCCTCTGAGAGGAAGTATCGCCTGTCTCTTCCGGTCCCGGCCCGATTTTGCGGATCCTCCCGCGGAATCTCCCTCGACGAGAAAAATTTCGGAGAGAGCCGGATCTTTTTCACTGCAGTCCGCTAACTTGCCCGGCAGCGTCATGCCGTCAAGGGCGCTCTTTCTTCTGGTGAGATCTCTCGCCTTTCTGGCAGCTTCTCTCACCCGGGCTGCGCGCAGTCCTTTTTCGATTATGATGCGGGCCTGCTGAGGATTTTCCTCAAAGAAAGCCGTAATGTTTTCATTGGTAGCGTTGTCCACAAATCCGCGGATCTCGCTGTTGCCCAGTTTTGTTTTCGTCTGCCCCTCAAACTGAGGTTCGGTCAGTTTGACAGAGATGATAGCCGTAATCCCCTCCCGGATATCCTCGCCGGAGAGAGCGGCTTCATTTTCTTTGATCAGTTTATTCTTTTTTGCGTAATCATTATACGCTCTCGTCAGCGCTGTCTTAAAGCCCACGAGATGCGTGCCGCCTTCGGTGGTATTGATATTATTCGCGTAAGAAAGGATAAATTCATTGTATCTGTCGGTATACTGAAGGGCTACTTCACATTCAAAATTGGCTTTTGTCACTTCAAAATAGACGATATCTTCGTGAATGGGCTCCTTATTACGGTTGATATATTTTACAAATTCTTTGATTCCGCCCTCATAATGGAATGTATCCGTTTTCTGAGCTTCTCCGCGCTCGTCGGTAAGGGTGATTTTTATTCCCTTGTTTAAAAAAGCCATCTCCCGCAGGCGATGCTCCAGAGTGGAATAATTAAAAACTACCGTATCTCTGAATATTTCAGGATCGGGCTTAAACCAAGTCGTCGTTCCTGTAACATCACTGACGCCCGTCTCTTTCAGAGGATACATCGTCTTTCCCCGCTCGTATCTCTGACGATATACCTTTCCGTCCCGCTTTACTTCGACTTCCATCGCTTCAGAGAGAGCATTCACGACAGAAGCGCCCACGCCGTGAAGACCGCCGGAAACTTTATACCCCCCTCCTCCGAACTTACCTCCGGCGTGAAGTACCGTATGAATAACTTCTACCGCAGGAATACCCAGCTTCGGATGGATATCCACCGGCATACCTCTTCCGTTGTCGCTGACACGGATCGCATTTTCCCCGGTGATAGTCACGTTGATTTCCGTACAGTATCCTGCCAGAGCCTCGTCGACGCTGTTATCGACGATTTCGTAGACCAGATGATGAAGACCTGTCTCACTGGTGGAACCGATATACATGCCCGGTCTCTTTCTTACAGGCTCCAATCCCTCCAGGACCTGAATCTGCTCGGCATTATATTCCTGATTAACTTCTGTATTCGGCAATTGATTCACCTCTCTGCTTCTGAATTCTGTTAAAAATTTATATTATCACAAAAAAACTGTGGTTTTCAATCGACTTATCTGCAATTTTATTCGTCAGATTTATCGGATAAAGGAACACACCGCCTATTGCCGCCCATTATTTTTTGCAGTCCTCTCTGCTCACAGCTCCCTTTTTTACTGTAAAAATAGCATAATCTTCCAGTTGAGATGTAATTTCATCGCTTAATTCCGTAGCGGTGATAAAAATCTGAACATCTCCAAAAGATGTGATCAGCTGACGCTGTCTCGTTTTATCTAATTCGGAGAGCACATCGTCCAAAAGGAGTATAGGCTTTTCTCCGGTCTCCTCTTCTATGAGCATGAGTTCCGCTAACTTGAGAGACAGCGCTGACGTGCGCTGCTGTCCCTGACTCCCGAAATTCCTGACGTCGATATTGTCGATCTCGATGCGCAGGTCGTCTCTGTGAGGTCCACGCAGCGTGGTCCGTCTTTTCAAATCGTTCTTTCTGTTTTCTTTGAGAATATGATAAAAATTGTCTCTGACCGCCGTGATATCTTTTGAACTGCCTTCCGCCGGCAGTGCGCTTTTCTGTTTTTTCGGAACAGAGCTCTCAGAAAAACTTTCCCGGATGCCGAAATCTTTCTTTGGAATATCCGTCGTGCCGTTTTTCTCCAGCGGAATATCGGATTCATAATGCAGATCCAGTCTTTCCCGCCCCTCGGTGAGATCCCGGTGAATTTTTCTGCTGATCTCTCTCAGCTTTTCGATAAAATCCCCTCGATAAGCTATGATTTTCGCTCCGTATTTTGCCAGTTCTATATCCCAGATATCGAGCACAGAAAGATCGACCCTTTCTTCTTTCAGAAGAAAATTCCTCTGACTGAGGGCCTTTTTGTACTTTGACAGGCTGTCATAATATACCGGTTTCAGCTGACAGAGTTCTCTATCGATAAATTTCCGGCGTTTTTCCGGTTCTTCCTTTACGATTCTCAGATCATCCGGAGAAAATATGACTACATAGACGTTTTCCAGAAGTTCAGAAAGTCTGCTTTTTTTTATTCCGTCGATTTTCAGACTTTTTTTATTCTTAATCAGTCCGATTTCGATCGAAAGATCTTCTCCGTCTTTTTCCGATAAGGTTTTTACTCTCGCCAGATCGCTGCCGAAGCGGATCATTTCGTTGTCCTTTGACGTCCGGAAAGATTTTCCCAGGGACATGATATAGAGCGCTTCCAGCAGATTGGTTTTTCCCTGAGCATTTTCTCCGATGATGATATTTACTTTATGATGAAAGTCGATTCTTTGATTTTCGTAATTTCTGAAATTCGTCAGGTCGATCTCTTTGAAGTACATCTTCTCACCGCGCTACGACATGATTCTGACCGGAAGGATCAGATAAGTAAAGCTGTCGCTTCCCGCAGGACGTATGATGCACGGCGATACGTTTGTGTTCAGAGAGATGACAATATCATCCTCTTTCATCACTTTCAGCCCGTCGATGAGATATTTTGAATTAAATCCGATTTCGATGTTATCTCCATTGATTTTCACAGGTATATTTTCATCGACATTTCCCGCTTCCGACTTGGATGTGATATGAAGGCAGTCATCGACGAAAGAGAGACGGATCAGATTGTTTCTCCCTTCCTTTGCCAGAAGAGACGCTCTTTCGATGCTGTCGATGAGCAGACTCCTGTCTATGTTAACCGTAGTCTTGAATTCTTTAGGGATGAGATCCCTGTATTTCAGAAATTTTCCTTCGATCATACGCAGAATGATACGGCTGTCCTCCGTGAGGATCACAGCTTTTTTGTCGTCTAAAATCAATTCTACATCGTCGTCATCGCTGTCGCTGTCTGCGAGAATTTTATTTATCTCATTGAGAATCCGGGCGGAGATAATGATGTCATCCGACGGAGCGCTGTCTGTTTTTTCACTGGCTACCGCCATTCGGAATCCGTCCAGAGCTGCCATATTGACATTTCCGTCTTTCATCTCGATGAGCACGCCGACGATGACGCCTTTTGATTCGTCGATGCTGGCTGCAAAAGATGTTTTCCTTATCATCTCTTTGAGACTATCTCTGTTCAGTGAGATTTTTCTGTTTTCTAAAACAGTACCGATATCGGGGAATTCCTCTGCGGGCATTCCTACGATTTTGAATTCGCTCAGGGAGGTGCGGATGGATACATTGTTGTGGTCTGCGAGAGCGATTTCAATCGATTCGGAAGGTAATTTTCTTACGATCTCTGTAAATAATTTCGCAGGCAGTACGACAGCTCCCGGTTCGAAATCGGAAACTTCCATTTTTTTCTCGATACTCAGGTCCATGTCCGAAGCGGTCATCGTCAGTGTTCCGGTCTCGTCTATGGATAAGAGAATACCTTTCAGAACGGGCATAGTGCTTCTGACGGTGACTGCTTTTGAAACAAAAGCGAGAGCTTTATTTAATTCCTGCTGAGATGTTGTAAACTTCATTTTTATCCTCCATGTCTGTTTTCAGCAACGTGAGGCAGTTTAGCTTATTATTATAATATTTTTTAGTAGTAATAGTAATAAAGCCTGTGGATAAGTGGATAACTTATGTGGATAATAGAATTTCAACACTTTTTTTGCAGGCTAGTCTGTGGATAATATGGATATTTTTCCTGACAAGCTGTGAATAGCGTGTTGATAACTATAGGGGCAAAAACACTTTTTTGAAGGTGGATTTTGCTCTCTGTCATCCGTTTTTTCTGCCGAAAGGATTTATTCGTCCAGAATCTTGCTTTTAAGATCTGAAATCGTATTTCTCAGATCCTCGTCTTTCAGCATTTCGTTTGAGATCTTTTCACAGGCGTGCATCACTGTCGTGTGATCTCGCTTTCCGAAGAATTCTCCGATCTTGGGAAGGGAGAGCTCTGTGAGCTCACGGCAGAGATACATGGCGATCTGCCGCGGATGCGCCAGATTTTTGGTTCGCTTGGAGGATTCGATGTCCGCTACGTTGATGCCGAAGTGTCCGCAGACGGTATTTTTGATCAGCGGTGCATCGATGGCGCGGCTGGAGGTGTCGAATACTCCGGAAAGCACTTCCTTCGCTGTCTCTTTTGTCAGCGGTTTGTTCATCAGATTGGCGTGTGCGATGACCCGATTGAGGGCTCCTTCCAGTTCTCTGATGTTAGATGTGATTTTATCCGCAATCAGATAGAATATTTCCAGAAGATCCTCATTAACCTGTATGTCTTCCATTTCCGCTTTATTTTTCAGAATCGCCACTCTGGTTTCGAAATCAGGAGACTGGATATCTACGGTGAGACCCCATTCAAATCTGGATTTCAGGCGGGCGTCGATCGTCTCGATTTCTTTCGGCGGACGGTCGCTGCAGAAGATGATCTGTTTATTTGTTCCGTAAAGTGTTTCAAAAGTATGGAAAAGTTCTTCCTGGGTTCTGTCTTTTTTTTCGATGAACTGGATATCGTCGATCATTAAGAGATCGATACCGCGGTATTTGTTGCGGAATTCTTCGTTTTTTTTGTTCTGTATGGCGTTTACCAGTTCATTTGTGAACATTTCCGAGGAAACATAAAGAACACGCTTCGACGGGCTGTTCTGAATGACATAATGTCCTACGGCGTGCATGAGGTGAGTTTTACCCAGACCGGATTTACCGTAGAGAAACAGAGGATTATACGTCGTTGCGGGACTCTTTGCAACGGCAAGGGCTGCGGCATAGGCGAGTTCATTGTTGGCGCCTACGACGAAAGTGCTGAAATTATATCTCGGATTGAGGCAGAGTTCATCATTTGCCGGATTTTTTACAGCCGGCTTTTTCTCGCTGTTTTTTCCGTTTTTTAGATTATCCTCATCGTCTGACAGTACGAAGTTTATTTTCAGAGGTGTACCGCAGACTTTCTGTACGGCGTTTTCCAAAATCGACAGATATCTGTTCTGAAGAATCGACTTGCTCATGTCGTTGTAAGTCACCAGTGTAAAAATGCCGGCATCGGTGTCGATTGATTTCGGGACGAGAGGCTCAACCCACGTATTGAAGCTGGCAGGCATCATTTCTGATTCCGCTTCTTCTAATATTTTTTTCCAGTTTTTTATAATATTTTCCATAGAGTAGATCCTTGTATCCTATATATTTCTTACGAAGTATCGTCTTCCAAAACAATTGCAGTAGTCTCAAAATCCCATTCCGGTTCCCGGCGGCATATGCTTCTATATATGTAAGAATCCGCGGCGGGAATGTGGAAATTTTGAGTTATTCACACTTTTCCCCTGACTTATCCACAATGATTATAGCAGAAAAACAGGCTTGTAATCAATTTTTTCTAATATTTCCGAGGTTTTCGTCTCAATTATCCACAGACGCTGATTTATCCACAGAAGGGATATCCACACAGGCTGTTTTGAGAAAAATTTTCATAATGATTGTGATGATTTCTGACCGGATGATGATTTGAAAAGTTTTTTCTGAGATACTTTTCACTGGAACGGCTGGTTTTATTACCTTTTTTGTTGACATGAAACATTGAAATATGTATAATTTATAGGCAATCGTGCGCTGTAAATACGGAAATGTCTTTTGCACGGAAAAAAGATGAAAAAATACCTGCGGAGCTATTCTATCCTCTGTGGGTTTGATCAAATAATCGACGGGAGGTGTTAATCGTGAAGCAGACTTATCAGCCAAAAAAGAGACAGAGAAAAAAGGAACACGGTTTCAGAAAGAGAATGTCCACTAAAAACGGCAGAAATGTTCTTAAGAGAAGAAGAGCGAGAGGCAGAAAATCTCTGACAGCATAAGAAATTTATAAGACCGCGGGAAGTGGTCTTATTTTTTAGGTCAAATAGACACTGCAGAAGACAGTCGATGGAACCGGGGAATGGTGAGGAAAGATGTTGAGAGAGAACGTTCTCAGAAGAAAAGAGGATTTTGACCGCATTTACAGAAAAGGCAAATCGGTCGGCGACAGATATGTCGTCATCTTCTGTATGAGAAATGATCTCGGATTCAATCGAATCGCCTACCTGGCCAGCAAAAAAGTAGGAAACAGCGTAAAGAGAAACAGAGCCAGAAGACTCATGCGAGAGAGCGTGAGAATTTCGGATGCCGAAATCCGGCAGGGTTATGATCTCATCATCATTGCCAGGAATACTATCAATGGTAAGAAATGTGCGGATGTGAAAAAATCTATTGAAGCCGCGTTAAGACGATTGAAAGTAATCGAGAAAAAGAAGGTGGAAAAGTGAAAAGGATAGCAGGATTCGTTCGGGGTCTTCTGAAGAAGATCATCATCCTTCTGATCAGAGGCTATCAGATTTTTATTTCACCGATTATGCCCGGTAAATGCAGATTTTATCCGACTTGTTCGACTTATTTTGTACAGGCTGTGGAGAAATACGGCCCCTTTAAGGGCAGTCTGCTGGGTATAAAGAGAATTTTAAAATGTCATCCCTTTCATGAGGGTGGCTATGATCCCCTGAAATAATGTGGAGAAAAGAGCGTTTGCTCTGTTAAAGTTTATGGAGGATTTGAATGACGAAAATTGTAGCTGTTCCACTAGGCTATATATTAAACGCACTTTACAGTTTTATCGATAATTACGGTATTGCGATCATCGTGTTTACCGTGCTGATTCGGCTCATCATTTTGCCTTTATATGCGGCCCAGCTCCGAAGCACCACGCAGATGCAGAAGATGCAGCCCAAGATCAAGGAAATTCAGACGAAGTACGCCAATGATTCCGAGATGATGAATATGAAGCTGCAGGAGCTCTATAAAGATGAGAAGATCAATCCGGCCATGGGCTGTCTTCCGTTGCTCATCCAGCTGCCGATCATCTGGGGTCTCTTCGGATTGCTCAGAAATCCGATGGAATACATAAGCAATCCCGATATGGTACTCGCAGTACATGAGAATTTTCTCTGGGTAAACGACCTGAGCCAGCCGGATCTTTGGGTACTCCCGATTCTGGCGGGCGTGGCCACCTTCATTTCCATGAAGATCACGCAGTCTTCCGCGGGCGTTGCCGGCGCAGCTGCGGGTTCTATGAAAGCGATGCAGTATTTTATGCCGATTATGATCGTCTGGATGGGGCGTACGCTTCCTGCAGGTCTCTGTCTTTACTGGGTGATCAGTTATCTCTTCCAGGTGGTACAGACGAAGATCACACAGATGATTAAAAAGAACGGTGAGAAAAAAGCGAAAAAGAAAAAAGCTTAAAGAGCGTTTGGAGGATTCTTAAAAGTATATGGCGGAATATGTTGAAAAATGGGGCGATGATGTAGAATCAGCAGTAGAGCTGGCCCTGAAAGATTTAAAACTTACGAGAGACGAGGTAGTCGTTACCGTTCTCGAACAGCCGTCCAGAGGATTCCTTGGATTATTCGGAAGCAAGCTGGCGAAGGTCAGAGTGGAGAAAAAATCGAGTGAACTCAAAGAACTCGTCAAGAGCGCAGCCGAGAGAACTGCGAAAAACGAGAAAGAAACTGTCAGAACCCGAAGAGAGGAGAAGACAGAATCCCGCATAGAGCGCAGGTCCGAATCCCCGGCGGCAAATGTGAAACCGGCGGCTGAAAAGCAGAAGGCAAACGAACCGGCGGAACCTGCCGCAGCAGTAGAGGAAAAACCGCGCCAGTCTTCCGGAAAAGAAGGCAGGGAAGGCGGCAAAAAGAGACACAGATCTTCTCAGATGTACACGAAGTTTACGATCACAGCAGAGGATACCGATGCGGTGGAAGCTTCGGATTCGCCTGCGGCGGATTTTATCAGAGAGATCGCTCAAAATATGGGGCTGAATATTCAAGTGAAGGGTCATATCAGAGAAGGTGTTCTCTATATCAGTCTGGAGGGAAAAGATGTCGGTTCGATGATCGGGAAAAGAGGACAGACTCTCGACGCTGTGCAGTATCTCGCGAGCATCGTTCAGAACAAAAACAGCGAGACTCACTGCAGAGTGATTATCAATGCGGAAAAATACAGAGAGAAGAGAGAAAAGACTCTTCAGATGCTGGCACGCAGACTGGCAGACAAATGTATAAAATCAGGCAAGAGCGTCAGACTTGAGCCGATGAATCCTTATGAAAGAAAAGTGATTCATTCTACGCTTCAGTCCAATCCTAAGGTTACGACGAGAAGTGAGGGTACAGAACCGAACAGAAGAGTCGTAATCGAATTAAAACGCTGAAAAAGAGTGTATTCGCCTGAAAGTTGATTTAAAATAGGTTCAGAATGTTTATTTCATTCTGAGCCTATTCTTGTATCTGAAGAAACACACACAGAGGAATGTGATCTATGGAACAGACGATTGCAGCAGTGGCCACTGCTCCGGGTGAAGGCGGAATCGGCATCGTGCGTGTCAGCGGCCCTGAATCATATGAAATACTGAAAAAAATATTTCGCCGCCCTGCGGGTGAAAGAATGGAAACGATGGAAAACCGGAGACTGATCTACGGTAATATCGTAGATTCTTCCGGTTCCGTTATCGATGAAGCTATGGTAGTCTATATGAAAGCTCCGCATACTTATACCGGAGAAGACGTAGCGGAAATACAATGTCACGGCAGTTCTATCTCTTTGCGCAGGATTCTGGCCGAAATACTTCGCAGCGGTGCGGTTCTGGCGGAGAGAGGCGAATTTACAAAACGAGCTTTTCTGTCAGGCCGGATCGATCTGTCTCAGGCGGAAGCAGTCATCGATGTAATTAAGGCGAAATCGGAAGCCGGATTTCAGTCGGCGGTGTCTCAGATGGGAGGAAGTCTGTCGGCGCAGATTCAGTCGGTGCGCACCCAATTAGCCGATCTGATTTCAAATATCATCGCTCATATCGAATATCCGGAAGAAGATCTGGAAGAACTCACTTACGAGAAAATTCTCGAAGAGACGGCGGCAATTTCAAGACGCATCGAAAAACTGATCGCTTCCGCCGATACGGGACGTATTGTAAAAGACGGATTGAAACTCTGCATCGCCGGCAGGCCGAACGTAGGGAAATCGTCCCTGATGAACGCTCTGCTGAATTCGGATCGGGCTATCGTTACAGATATTCCGGGAACTACGAGGGATACCATCGAAGAATTCGCGTCGATTGCAGGTATTCCCGTACGGCTGATCGATACCGCCGGTATCCGCGAAACAGAAGATACCATCGAAAAAATCGGCATCGAAAAAAGCAGGGAGTCTCTGACCGCCGCAGATATAGTCGTCTTTGTCCTGGACGGTTCCGCGGAATTGTCTGAAGAAGACAGGGAGATCATGGCTCATCTTTCAGGGAAAAAAGTGATTTTCGTAATAAATAAATCTGATCTCGGGATCAGAGTTACATCAGAATCTATCGAAAGTATTCTACCGGAGCAGATACCGTCTGTAAATAAAGACGACGGGAAAGAATATCGCTTTCTTCATCTGTCTGCGCTGACCGGAGAGGGAATCGAAATGCTTTCGGAAGAGATACGGCGCATGGTATACAACGGAGAAGTGACGGCGGAAAGTGAAATTTTAGTCACCAATGTGCGCCATAAGGATCTCTTGGAACGATCTCTCCGCAGTCTTTTTGACGCGTCAGAAATGCTGCGGGCGGGGGAAGCTCTCGACTTTGCGGAGACGGATATCCGCAGCGCCTGGAGTCTTTTGGGAGAAATTATCGGAGAAACCGTGAGTCAGGATATTTTAACGGAAGTATTTTCCAGATTTTGTCTGGGTAAGTAAAACAAAAAGGAGCGGAAGATGAATCGATATGAAATGGGAGAATACGACGTCATCGTGGTAGGCGCCGGACACGCCGGCTGTGAAGCCGCTCTGGCTCCCGCCCGCATGGGACTTTCCACGCTTATGCTCTCCATCACCCTGGAAGCCGTCGCTATGATGCCCTGTAATCCCTCAGTAGGAGGTACGGGGAAAGGGCATCTGGTGAGAGAAATCGACGCTCTGGGAGGCGAGATGGGTGTCAATACGGACAAAGCTTTTATACAGAGCAGGATGCTCAATACGGCCAAAGGTCCTGCCGTTCACTCTCTGCGGGCTCAGGCGGATAAGCAGCTCTATCATGAAGAGATGAAAAAAACCATCGAACGCCAGGAAAATCTGGACATGAAACAGGCGGAAGCGGTGGAAATCATCACAGAAAATGGAAGGGCAGCCGGCATCGTTACAAAAACCGGAGGCGTCTACCGTGGGAAGGCGGTGATTATCGCTGCGGGAACTTTTCTGAGGGGAAAAATTTTTATCGGGGAATCTGCTTATTACTCCGGTCCCAACGGCATGGCTCCGTCCATCGAACTTTCCGACAGCCTGCGGGCTCATGGGATTCCCATGAGGAGGTTTAAGACGGGAACGCCGGCGAGAATCGACGGCAAATCCATAGATTATGATAAAATGACAGTTCAGCACGGTGATGATTTTGTGGTTCCCTTTTCTTTTATGAATGAAAGTCCCGGAGTGAATCAGGTGGATTGCTGGCTTTCTTATACGAATGAGAAGACCCATGAGATCATCCGGAATAATTTTCACAGGTCTGCGCTGTTCACCGGAGAGATCGAGGGAGTAGGCCCCCGTTACTGCCCGTCCATCGAGACGAAAATCGACCGTTTTGCAGACAAAGAGCGCCATCAGCTCTTTGTGGAACCGGAAGGTCTGTCTACCGATGAGATGTATATCCAGGGAATGTCTTCCAGCCTTCCGGAAGATGTGCAGGAGGCGTTTTACAAGACGATTCCGGGACTGGAAAACTGTAAAATCGTGCGTCCCGCTTACGCTATCGAATATGACTGCATCAATTCTCAGGATCTGAAAACCACATTGGAAAGCCGTATCATTGAGAATCTCTACTTTGCGGGTCAGACAAACGGAAGCTCCGGCTACGAAGAAGCGGCGGCCCAGGGACTGATGGCGGGAATCAATGCGGCTCTGAAGGTAAAAGGAGAGGAGCCTTTCATTCTCGACCGTTCCGAAGCATACATCGGTGTGCTCATCGACGATCTGGTGACGAAAGGTACGGAAGAGCCCTATCGCATCATGACTTCCAGAGTCGAATACCGTCTGCTGCTCCGTCAGGACAATGCCGCGGAGCGTCTGACGGAAAAAGCGTATAAAATCGGACTGGTCAGCGAAGAACGCTACCGGCGTCATCTGCAGATCAAAAAAGAGACAGAAGAAGAGATAAGAAGGCTGGAAAATACCTATGTAAAACCGGCGGACGCCAATGAGTTTCTGCTTTCTGTCGGGAGTTCTCCGTTGCAGAATAAAGCTGCTCTGGCAGAGCTTCTGAAGCGGCCTCAGGTAAATTATGAGAATATTGCGGTGATCGACCCAGATCGACCTCAATTGTCTTACCACAGTAAAATACAGGCCTTCGTAAATATCAAGTATGAAGGATATATCGCAAAGCAGCTGACCCAGATCGAGAAATTCAGAAAACTGGAATCTCAGCGCCTTCCCGGGGATCTGGATTACAGTACTCTGGACGGAATTCGTCTGGAAGCGCGGCAGAAACTGAACGATTTCCGTCCGGATTCCGTGGGACAGGCTTCGCGAATTTCCGGTGTGTCGCCGGCGGATATCAATGTCCTTCTGATTCATCTGGAAAAGATGAAATACGCCAAAAGGGAAAAAAACGGCGGAAAGATCCCGCCGGCGGGTGAGGAGAAAGTCTAAATAGTTTCAGATCTCCTGTAAAACACTGCCGGGATTTACAGGCGGAAAAAGAGAAAAAAGACCGGATGGAAAGGATATCGGTAAAAGAAATGAAAAAATTAGCGGAAGCTCTGGAGTTTTTCGGCTGCGTGCCGGATCAGCGGATTCTGTGGTCTTTTGAATTGTATATGCGGCGGGTTTTAGAGTGGAACGAGCATGTGAATCTGACGGCTATCCGGGACAGAGATGATTTTATCGAAAAACATTTCATAGATTCTCTTTGCTGTCTGTCTGATGATCGCTGGAAATCCGCACAAACCGTCGTCGACGTGGGGACGGGAGCGGGATTTCCGGGAATTCCGCTGGCGATTGTTTCCCCGGAAAAAGAATTTCTGCTGATCGATTCTCTCAATAAAAGAATCCGGATTATCAATGAGCTGATCGGGGAACTGGGTCTGCGGAATGTAAGAGCGGTTCACGGCAGAGCCGAGGAAATGGCGCGTCAGAAACAGTACCGTCAGAAATTCGATGTCTGTGTTTCCAGAGCGGTATCCAGGATGTCGGTTCTTTCGGAATATTGTCTGCCTTTCTTGCACAAGGGCGGATGGCTTATCGCCTACAAGGGACCGGATGCGGAGAAGGAATTGAAAGAGGCTCAAAATGCTCTGAACATTCTGGGCGGCCAGCTGGATGAAGTCACAGAGACACATATGGAGGAGTACGGTCTTTTTCATAAAATCGTATATATCAAAAAAATAAAAGAAACGCCGAAGCAGTATCCCCGCAAGGCGGGAACTCCGGACAGACAGCCGCTGTAAACAATATAGCGGCTGTCTGTTTTTTACGGCGATTCTGTGTAAAATCGATATCTGCCGGATTTTCTTCCGTAAATTCGTTATGCATTTTTTCTGTATCTTTCTTATCCGTATGATTTTCTGTCAGTAAATGTCGAGAGATTTCCATTTCTATCCGAAATTGCGCGTTATATAGTTAATGTAAGGAAGGTTCCGTACGAAACAGAATTTGAAGCAGCGGATAGATATAAGACATCCGATGAAAGGATGGAGGATGATTCTGTTTTAGTATTTCATTATTTTATTTTCTGTTATCAAAGCGCGCTGTCCCGCTTACAGGACAGAAAAAACAGAGGAGGAATTTCAGGTATGATGTTTATAGGAAAAAAAGGCGAACCTACGGAAATCGATATTCATCTGATTCGGCCCAATCCGGATCAGCCCAGAAAACAGTTTGAACAAGATGAACTCGATGAATTATGTGACTCTATACGTGAATTCGGAATTATTCAGCCCCTGATCGTGAAAAAAGATAAAGATTCCTACATATTGATCGCGGGCGAACGACGCCTTCGGGCAGCCACAAACCTGGGACTGAACAGAGTTCCGGCCCTCATCCGGGAAGCTTCTGAGAGAGAATCCGCTCTGATCGCTCTGATTGAAAATGTTCAGAGAGAAAATCTCTCCTACATCGAAGAAGCGCAGGCATATAAACGTCTCATAACGGAGCACGGCCTCACTCAGACGGAAGTGGCGAAAAAGGTGGGGAAAAGGCAGTCTACGATATCGAATAAACTGCGTCTGCTGTCGCTTCCTCCGGAGATTATGCAGGTGCTTCTGGAAAATCGGCTCTCAGAACGCCACGCTCGGGCGCTTCTGCGCATAGATGACGATAAAATCCGTGCGCAGATCCTGGATAAAATCGTAAAATATAACCTCAATGTGACGCAGAGTGAGAAACTGGTATCCGATTTTCTCGGAAAAGAGGAAAAGAAACAGATGACAGGAGAGCGTATCCGGTTTATCAATTATAAACTTTATGTCAACACGATCAAAAAAGCTTTTCAGACGATCCAGGAGGCTGAAAAAGATGCAAAATATCTGCAGGAGGATCACGGCGACAGTATCGAGCTCAAGATCATTATTCCGAAGAAGAATCCGAAAGAAGAGCTGGACATGAAATCTGCGGTGCCGTCTTAATCTGCCGGAAATATAATGAGGGGATAGAGCAGATTGTATAAAAGATACATAATAGAATACACTTGTTGTGAATATTGTGTTATTTTTTACAGAATATTGAATTTCGATCATATATTTGATAAAATAAATACATTATGGAAGTATATTTTTTCCTTAAATTTGTTTTACTATTTGAAGATACGGTGTAAAAACTGTGTCGTAGTTGCTGTATTTTAGAATACGGTGAGAAAGAGGTTGTTATGACGATGGAAAAGAAAACCAAGAAAATTATTGCATTCATGATGACAGCGCTGCTGTCTGTCATGGTACTTACGGCATGCAGCAGTTCCGATTCTCCAAAATCTTCTGCAGATGATTCAAATACTACTGCATCCCAGGCGCTTACAAAGGATGAATATGTAGAAAAAGTCAAGAGTCTGAGTACGGAAATCAGCGAAGTGACTGCAAAATACTCCACGGACATGCAGTCTACGGATCAGGCTACTATGGCCGACGCTACGAAGAAACTGATCGGTGAGATCAAACCGATTTATGAAGAATTGGGCAATTTAAACGCACCGGAAGAATTTGCTTCTCAGCAGGAAAAGATTAAGTCCGGCTGTACCGCATCTGTCGAGACTCTGGATCTTTCTCTGGAGCTGATTCAGTTAGGTCTCGGCGAGACGCAGGCGAGTGCGGAAGATCTCACTGCAAAGATGACGGAACTCAACAGCAAGATTACAGAACTGAGCAGTCAGGCGCAGGGACTTACGACAGCTCTGCAGGAAGTTATGGCTTCTTAAGTTTTTTCATTGAGAAAATTCTGAAATACGATTAAAAATCTGTCGCTTTCTGAAGCGATAGGTATTACGGGTGGGTTTGCGGAAATTATGCTCCGGGAGTTTTTCTTTCGTTGAGTCATATTTCCAAAAGCCCGCCTTTTTATTTTTAGATCATGATGCTTTTTTGCAGTACGAAGTATGAAACAGCAGATCGAAGCCGGTGAGAGATTTCAGCATATAGGGCCGGAGTCATTTGGTTTCTTTGTTTCGTCGATAAACAATATTTCTCTCTGAAAATGAAAATATATGTTTTATAAAAAATTAAATATAAAAATAATAACTTATTAAACTGTGCAGCTTGTATGTAGCAATCACATACAACGTGCATAACTTTACTTATCTTTTAAAATTTATTTAATTTTCTTTTGATGAATATTATAATTATAAGGTAAAATATAGTAATATATGGTAATATATAGATATTATAGTAAATGACGAGAAGAAAATTCGTTTTTTCTGCAGAAAATCTCGTCTCATCGATTTTTTTTGATTACAGGACCTAGGGTATGCCGAAAATCAGTACAGAGGAAATCAGGGCCTCATTTTTATCTGATTTTGTTTTTATAAACATCGGTTTTCGACCGATATTTATTTTGGTAATTAATTTAATTCACCTATAATATATAGAAAAATGTCCGACGGATCGGTTGGATAGACTGTTTTGCTTTTCTGTACCGGGTATAGAAAAACGGGGTAAGACCATGTTGATGATGAGAATTCATAAAGAATTTTCTGTTCTGCGCAGTTTCAGCCGCAATAGATTTATATAAAATCTGGGGCGATGATATACGAAAGTAAAGTTAGGAATAGGTGAAATAGATAGATGAAATTTCGCGTGCGTGGTATAATGATTCCAGCGATTTACTTTGCAGCACATCTGCGGGCTTGACGATATTGCTTTTTCAGCTGTGCGCCTTTGATATGAGATGGAGGAGTATGGTGAGATATGATTTTTATTTTTAAAGCTGCGCGAAACTTCAGCGGAGCAGTTTGATTGAAGTTAGCAGGTGGTTGGCATAGTATCGGTGAATATCTTTTTCTGTGCATTTCAGCGAGAGCAGGAATCTTTTCCGGAGCTTTGAAAAGAGGTTCTTTGTTTTCGTGGATGAGGATATGGATATTATGTTATAGGGGAAATGATAGTTTAATATAAAAGGAGCGAAATATTGGGTAAAGCAATAGCAATTTTTAATCAGAAAGGCGGAGTCGGCAAAACCACGACAAATATTAATCTGGCGGCCTGTCTTGCGATAAAAGGGAAAAAGGTACTGGTTCTCGATATTGATCCCCAGGGGAATACGACCAGCGGTCTCGGAATTTCCAAGCGGGGATTGGAAAATACTATGTATGAAGTTCTTATCACTGACAGTTACGATCCGAAGAATGCGGTTCGCCACACTGTGCTGGAGGGCCTGGATATCATCCCTGCCAGCGTGGAACTCGCGGGGGCAGAGGTGGAGATGGTTCAGCTGGAGGGTCGTGAAAAGCGTTTAAAAAGAGCTTTAGATACGATTCGCGACGGATATGATTATATCTTTATCGATTGTCCCCCCTCTTTGGGACTTCTCACGATCAATTCTCTGACGGCGGTGGACAGCGTTTTGATCCCGATCCAATGCGAATTTTATGCTCTTGAAGGCGTAAGTCAACTGATGAGTACCATCGAACTGGTCCGGAAGAGTATGAATAAGAATCTGGAAATACAGGGGGTTATTTTGAGCATGTTTGACGGCCGGACCAATCTGTCCATCCAGGTTGTTGAGGAGGTTAAACGCTATTTTAAACAAAAGGTTTATACTACGGTGATTCCTCGTAATGTCAGATTGGCGGAGGCCCCGAGTTATGGGCTTCCAATCATGGAATACGATCCGAGGTCCAACGGCGCACGGGCATATATGGAATTTGCAGAGGAATTTTTGGCATTAGAAAGAGTTAAAGGAAAGAGGAAATAGATATGGCTGCAAAGAAATCCGGGGGACTTGGCAGAGGATTGGACGCTCTTTTTGAAGATACTCTCCTTACGCAGGAGGTGTCGGTTGCTGATGAGCCGCAAAAAAATGCCGGGAAAACCTTGTCTCCAGATGCGATTAATTACATAGAAATCAATGATATCATGCCAAATCGCACACAGCCCCGAAGATTTTTTGATGATGACAAGATTTCTGAACTCGCGGACTCGATCCGGGAACATGGTATGATTCAGCCCGTTGTCGTGCGTCCCGCTTCGGGAGACGGGTTTGAAATCGTAGCGGGTGAACGCAGATGGAGAGCCGCACGCAAGGCGGATTTGAGAGTAATTCCGTGTATTATCAGGGAAATTTCAGACCGGGAAAATATGCTTCTTGCTTTGATCGAGAATATGCAGCGTGAGGATCTGAATCCTATCGAAGAAGCTTCAGCTTTTCGTGAGATGATGGGAAGATATGAGCTTACGCAGGCGGAGGTGTCCAAGAGTGTAGGGAAAAGCAGGCCATATATCACCAATGCGCTGAGATTATTAAAACTTCCAGAACGAGTTCAGCAGTTCGTCATCGATGGTACGCTCAGCAGCGGTCATGCCAGGGCGATTGCCGGTGTCGAAGATGAAACTCTGCAGATCAGTCTGGCGGAGCTTGCAAAAGATGGCGGTTTGTCCGTGAGAGCTCTGGAGCAGATGATATCAGAAGCTGCGGAGGAGGCCGATAAACCGAGTGATAAAGAATCCGTTAGACAGAAGAAAAACTCAGAAATAATTGCGATCGAAGAAGAACTGAAGGAAGTTCTCGGGACGAAGGTAAAGCTTCCCAATTCTACAAAGAAAGGAAAAATCGAGATTTCTTTTTTTTCGAGGGAAGAATTAGAACGTCTGATCGATCTCCTGAGATCTCTCAGAATTTAAGGATTTGACATTCGGAAGAATGATATAATTGCATGTCGATAAAGATCATTTATACTTTCTAAGTGCAACAGCATCTGTCTTCGCCGCCTTTATGGGCGGCATTTTTGTTTTGCGTATGGTAAAACTGTTACATGAATTTGAATAGAGGAGAAGAACTATCAGATGCAGTGCATATGCAGTTTTTGTTTTTGCTTAAGTGGGAATGTGAAAGAAAATGCCGCAGTTTATAAGAAGATAAATGAAGGATTAGGCGGCATTAGAGAGATGCGATTTTATTTTTATAGAGAAATATATTTACTCTAATATAAAACCTAAAGGTATAAAACCTGAAGGAATGTTTCACGTGAAACATTCCTTCAGGTTTTTATAGTTTCATTAAGCAATAAAAATCTGATACAAGGAACAGATCAACCGTATCGATAATTTTTTGTTCAATAATCGGTATTTTTATTAAAATTTATAATTGCATTTTTTATACATACGGATGCGCAGCTGCCGCAGTGAAGACATTCTTCCTGTCTGATATATGCGGGAATTCTTTTTATATCAATACATTGCACGGGACATACGTCGATACAGGTACCGCATCCGTTGCATTTGTCGCTGACCATATAAGCGGGTATGATATTAGAAGATTGAAAGATTGTGTCTTTGTGTAAAAGTGCAGCGTATTTTCTGCCTAATTCGTCTTTATTATTTTTATGAATTTCCGTTTCCTCTTTGTTAAAATTATTTACTGCACAATCCCATTCGTTTAGCTCCTCAGAGTTTGAAGAGATACGAATGGCTGTTTGGCCTGAAGAATCTAAGATGATATCATCTAAAGAAAATAAATTACGACAGAGAAGTCGACCGGAGTGTGTCCTGAATATTTTATTGTAGATGGAGAGAATCCGGATTTTATCCATGGAATCTTCACACATATTTACAAGAAAGTCAGATTCGATTAGTATTCTGTGATCGAGATGAATGATATTTTCATAGGTATGATGATGTGAAATGAGCCAACAGACACGCTCAATCGTTTTTGTATCAAAATTAAGTTCTGTCAGCATTTTATGAGCGGGAGCAATCCCTTCCAATTCCTGATGTTTTCCTGAGGAGTCTCCATATTTTTCCTCGCTGATTTTTATGCCGATGTCATGCACTATAGCTGCAGTTTTTAAAATATGAAGTGAGTATGCGTCAAGCTGTTCGAGGAGCGCAATGGTCTCTGCAAAAGAATATACTTTTAAAAAATGTTGAATTCTACGAGTATCTCCCTTAAAATATTCCGTCATTTTTTTTATTAAATTTGCGTAAATTAAATCCGTTTTCATTTAATTTCTCCTGAAGTTTCACGTGAAACATTTAAATTAGCTGATAAAGATACTATAGGATGTGTCGGGGAATTTAGCAAGCTTTAACCTTAAAAAATAATAGGATGTGAAAGAGTGTATCGATGATAAAGAACCGGTATTGAAGAAAAAGCAAAAAGAAATAAATTTAAAAAAATATATATAATTAATATTACAGGAAATGTAAATACAATAAATTTATGTAATTTATATAAGATCAAGAAACGGTATGGTTTTAAATGCACAAAAATATATACCAAGTATTGGAGTGTTCATGATGTCACAAAAAAGTTCACCAAATCATATGATGAAAGTAAGGCAGCAGATATGAGTGAAAGGCGGTAAAATGAAATGATATATTTAGATAATGCGGCGACGACGTTTCCAAAGCCGGACGCGGTAGTGGAAACGGTGGACGAATGCATGAGGAATTGGTGTGCCAATCCGGGCCGGGCCGGACATGCCGCATCGATGAAGTCGGGCGAGGCTGTGTATCATGCGCGAAGAGAGATCGCAGAATTTATCGGGTCGAAGCCTCAGGATATTATATTTACGTCAAATTGTACAGATGCGCTGAATCTGGCAATTCACGGAGTCCTGAAGAAAGGGGACCATGTCGTGACTACGATGATGGAGCATAATTCTGTTCTCAGACCTTTGAACAAGCTGCGCGCCGCAGGAGTAGAGACGACTATCGTAAGATGCAGCAGAGAAGGAAAAGTGCGCCCGGCGGATATCGAAGCCGTTCTGCGGGAAAATACCCGGATGATTATCTGTACGGCAGCTTCAAATGTTACCGGTACGATCATGCCGCTGAAAGAAATCGGTGAAATCGCCCGCCGAAATCATATTTTGTTTTTAGTGGACGGATCACAGGGAATGGGCGTAATGAAGATCGACACGGAAGAATACAATATCGATCTTCTGACAGTCAGCGGACATAAGTCGCTGATGGGACCTCAGGGTACAGGTTTTCTTTATGTGCGCTCCGGAACAGAGATACGTCCGGTAAAAGAAGGAGGAACGGGAACGGAATCCTGGAGTATCCAGCAGCCTCAGACTATACCGGAAGGATTTGAATCCGGAACTGTAAATGTCCCTGGGATCACAGGTCTTGCGGAGGGCGTTCGTTTCGTCAAACGCAAGGGGCTGAAAACGATACGGGCTTATGAAGAAGAACTGATCGCTTATCTGCACAAAGAACTGTGTACGTCAGAAGAAATACAGATCTATGGTCCGGCGGAGATGAAAGAAAAAGTAGGCATTTTTGCTTTTAACATAAAAGGAATGGGCAGCGAGCAGACAGCGGAGATTTTAGATAAAAAATATGGAATTGCGGTCCGCGCCGGATTTCACTGTGCTCCTTTGGCTCACAAAGCGATAGGAACGGAAGACGGCGGATGTGTGAGAATTTCCGTAGGATGTTTTAATACGGGGCAGGAGATGATTCGGACAGCGAGGGCGATTCGTCAGATTTCGAAGGATCATCGGAGGGAGTAAAGAACGGAGGAAGTATAAGAGAGGGGAAGAGGGAAAAGGTTCTGAAGTGGACAGGGATATGGTCTGAATAATAGATTGACGGAAGAGATAATAAAAACCCCGATACGGTAATCGTCAATTTCGGAAGGAGATGTTATACTGGTAGCGGAGGTTTTCATCATGTTGTCGGTAAAGCGAAATTGGCTGAATTACATATTTACAATTGCAGTGATCGTTCTCATGACAGGGATCGCGGAATACTGCCGCGAACCTGAGATTATATTTTCGGAAATCGCAGCGCTGGCGGCAGGAGCTTTATCAGCACCTGAACAGATCTGGCGTGTGAACAGAAGCAGAATGTTCTGCTATATCGCGGTCTGTTCGATTTTAGGCGTAATCGTTGTGAGATATTTGCCTTTTGGATATTGGGGACAGATGGTGTCTGCTTTCGCTGCGGGGCAAATGATCTTTCTTTGCTCAAAGACCACGTTTGCTCCCATGATATCGGCTGCCGTTCTGCCGGTACTGCTTCAGACGGATACCTGGATTTATCCGGTATCCGCTGTCGGACTGACAGCTCTGATCTGTATTTTGCAGCTGATCAGCGTCAAAGCGGGAGCGCATTTGAGCGAATCTTATCAGCCATTGCCCGCTGTATCTGCCGACCGGGTGAAAAACAGCTGTATACGGATCCTGTGCATGGCTGTTCTCAGCGCGGGTGTGCTTCCTCTCGGCTGGAAATTCTGTGTTGCGCCTCCGCTGCTGGTGGCTTTTACAGAAATGTCAGAAAAATCCGTAAAACCGGGAAGGAGTGCGAAAATCGCAATTCTCATCACACTCTGCGCTGCAGAAGGTGCTCTGTGCCGCCTGCTGATTGCGGAAAAAGCAGATCTGCCTCTCGCCGCCGCAGCCTTTGCGGCAGCAGTGCTGTTTCTGCTTGCTATGAGGACGATGAGGCTGTGGACGCCGCCGGCAGGAGCGATGGCGATACTTCCCATGCTGATCGGGGCAGATCAGATTCTATGGTATCCTGTGCAGGTCTTTGGAGGAAGTGTAGTATTAATCCTTGCCGCGTCTGTTTTCTTTAGGAGAAAATCGCCCGCCTGATCCGACCTGCCCGTCCGGCTCAAATAGGGATGGAACAGGCATCTCAGCCATGTCTTTCTCTCGTTTTGCAGAAAAAGGGTATCCTTTTTCTTTCAATCCGCTTTTCTTACCCAGACGGTAGATAAGAAATCTAATCTTTCAAAAAGGAAATCAGAGCGTCATAATGAATCTGCGCGTCAGTATAGCCCAATTCATATAAATCCTTCAGTTTTTTTATATTTTTTTCAACACGTCCTACCTCTGGCTTGATACTGGGGCGAAGAATGAAAGCGCTGCCTTTCTTTTCTTCTCTTTCTGCGAGTTCAAGGGCGCGGTTGTAACTCAAGTGCCTTTGCTTTTGAGCTGCTACAAGGCCCGGGAAATTTTTTTTATAAACGCGGCTTATGAGATGGTTTGTCTTCGATTTCTTCTTCCTGTAACCTGCTTCTCTGGTGAGAATCAGCACATTTTTTGTGTTTCCGGAGCGGATCGATTCTGTCAGAGGAATGGAATCGGAAACTCCGCCGTCCAGGTAATCTTCACCGTCGATTGTCACACTGCGCGAAAGAAGGGGAAGGGACGCGGAGGCTCGGATTTTTGACATATCCGCCCGAAAATCGGTGATCTTAAAGTAATTTGGTTTTCCGCTGACACAGTGTGTCGCTACGGCGAAAAGACTGCCTTCATAGCGTTCTGCAGCTTCATAGTCGAAGGGGAGGTATCTGTTGGGAATCAGATCGTATAACATCTCTGCTCCGAAGAGATCTCCTGTTTTCCGGAGGCTTTTTAAACTGCAGTAACGTTCATCATTGAGATATTTTTCAAAGATTTCGAAGGCGCGTCCTCTCTGTTTGGAAACATAGCTGCAGGCGTGGCATGCACCGGCCGAGACGCCGTATATGCTGCTGAAATAAATGTTCTTGTCCATGAAAAAATCGAGAACTCCTGTGGTATAAGTGCCTCTCATACCTCCGCCTTCTAAAATAAGTCCTGCCTGATACATGATGCGGTATGATCCTTTCTATTTTCTGGTTTCAAAGTTTTTCCTGATTACTGCGGCAGAGAGCGCAGCAGAGATGTTTCCGCCGTGCGATATTAATGCGATACCGATGTCTTTCGCTCTCTGTGGGAGGAAACTGTTTGCAGATTTCCGTGTGAAGATTGCAGCCCGAGCTGTAATTCGAAGACATATGCCGTTGCGCGCCGCGCCGGAGCCGCTGGCACGCTCTGAACGGGCTGGCGAAGTTTTGCACGGATTGGAATGAGAGAATGTTATTCACTGCCTTTCAGCGGTTCCATCCCTTTGTTCGCCAACTCGTCCGCTCTGTTGTTCATTTTCGTGACATAGAGAAAATCGTCAAAAGTGAAATGGTTTCCATTCCATTCTGAAAATTTTCGATAGAGCTTATCTGTGTCAGTGTTGGGGTGATCAGGATTTACATGTCCTTTGACGCGGTAGAAGCTGATCTTATGCTGAGCGGTAAGATTCAGAAGCCGCTCCCAGAGTTCTTTATTTTCCACCGGAGTCTTGTTTGCGGTTTTCCAGCCGTTTTTTCGCCAGGATATATACCATTTTTTTCGGAAACAATCCATCAGATAAGCGCTGTCGGAGAATACTTCGATTTGTTGATCTGTCTTTTTCAATGCAGAGAGTGCTTCGATGAGAGCGGTCATCTCCATACGATTATTTGTCGTATTTCGTTCACCTCCCCAGAGCTCTTTTTGTGTCTGACCGTATTCCAGCACTGCGCCCCAGCCTCCGACATTAGTCTCGTGCTGATTTCCGGAGCACGCGCCGTCTGTATATATTCTTAATATCGCCATAGTATCCCTCTCTGATATCCACTTTCTTACATTTAGTATTAAATATCATTATATTTGAAGGGCCGGCGGAAGGGCAAGATAATTCGTACGACAGACTTTGTAAATATAGATTAAACCTGCTGTAATCATTCTGTAACATGGGAAGACTATACTAAGAATGTATATTAGTGGCATTATAAGAATCATGTCACCACAAGATATTGTATAAAACACTTATTTCTTATTCATCAGTTTCAGAAAGGAGCTGCGACAGTGGGCAGAAAAAAAGTCCTCATAGCTTTCGCTGTCATACTCTGTCTGATTGTAAACACTTTACCGGTATTTGCGGCGACTTCGCTTCACCGGGATCCCTACATCACCATCGTCAGTCCGACCCAGGATGCGGTCATGAAAAACGGAAAAGTGTTGGTATCAGTCAAGATGACCGCGCCTCGCACCATAAAGATGTCGCTCTACAAAGAGTCAAATTCCTCACACACTCTGATAAAATCGGAGAAATACTCTTCTTCGAAATCGTTGAGCTATTATACCCGTCAGCTGACAGGCCTTACTCCAGGGGTGTATTGCATCAATATTTCGACGCTGAATTCTGCGGGAAAAGCGATTTATGCCAGCGAAATTTACGTTAAAGTTCAGAAACAGTCGTCGAGTACGGTAAAGGTGGACGTATTCAATTCACAGAATTCCTCGACTTCTTTTTGGGCGTCGCTTCTCAAAAAACTGCTGGGATAGCGGGATGATCGCCGCTTTTGAACGGCTGGGGATGTGAAACAGACAGAAAAACAAAGGGATAAGATTTCAGGTTAAATATAAAGGGATGACGAAGGGCTGTACAAAATCATTTTGCAACAGCCCTTTTCTTGTAAGAGAAAGGTGCTTATCCATGATGAGTGACAAAAGGAAAATTTTTATTGAGAGAATTAAAAATGTTCTGATAGTAGTATTGTTTTTGACGACGGTACTGCTTTTGTCATTTTTTTGGAAGGATATCTCACTTCGTGATTTATCTCCTATCAATATCATAGAGGACAGCGTGAATTCCTATATTCCGGAACCAAATGATCTGATTCAGCCAAGAAATATTCTTTTCAGCTTCGGTTCGGATACCTATACTCTGAAAAAAGGAAAAGAAGCCTTTGAGGACACGACTGTCACAGACAAAATGATGGAACTGATGAGAAAATATATCGGTGAAGCTTCTTATGCAGAACAGATTCAGGCGGAACAATATGAAGAAGTGATGTCCTATGCGTCGGTCAATATGAGATTTGATTATTCCATTCCGGTGGAAGAGTTTATCAAAGAGAACGACATATCCTATTCGGTAAATCTCGGAGATCTCACCAATTTTACCAGTATCGGATTTTCTACAGCGAGTACAGAAAATCTATTTATCCGGGACAGAAATACCGATACGTATTATCGTATTATCGTGGATGACACCTCTGTTTCTACGGAACTGGGAGAGGAAGTGTCCGCATTTATCAAGTCGGTGGAGTCCAGCGAATATATTCCGTATTATTACATTGCGGATATTGTAGGTGTGGAAAACGACGCGCTGATGCCTCTCTTTATGTCGTCTAACCTCACGGAGATGAAAGGAACGCAGGAATTTTCCATCAGTGATCAGGCGAAAGCGAATCGAATCGCTTCCGGTTTTTTCGCTTCCGGGCTGGATTTTGTGCGTAAGATAACAGAGAATAAGGGTTCGCTTCTCTATATGTATGGGAGCAGTCAGTCTCTGATTATGGAAGAAAATGGGAAAATCAAATACAGCGAAAACTTTGATCCTTCCGTCTACAATCAGCGGGGATTCTACGATTCTCTGGAAAAGGCAGTTGAATATGTGAGCAGCCACGGGAAGTGGAACAGCCTGTACAGCAACGGATGCCGCCCGTATCTCAAAGCCGCAGACAGGATTTTAAATTCCGGAGGTAGCGGGTATCATTTTGTCTTTGGACTGGAAAATAATGGAGTCTCTATAGAGTACACCGAGGGTGAGATTCTTTCCGTGGATGTCTGCGGGCAGCAAGTCACGGCGTACGAAAGGGATATCGTGATCATGTCAGAAGAAGCCGATCAAAGCGGTGAAATGTGGGAATCTATAGAGCCTGTCAACATTCTGACGGAAAACTATGCGAAGATCGGTCAGATCATAGGTACGACGACATTTGAAGAGATGGCAGCCAGGGTAGAAAGTATCAAATTCTGCTGTATTCGGGACAAGCAAAATGATTCGCTGACGATCAAGCCGGTGTGGCTGATGACGGTATCGGGAGGCTGCAGATTTTGGTTTGATCCGGAGACCGGAGAGCTTCTGGGATATCTGAGAGCGGAGGTGAACTGATGGACTGGGGACGGGCAAAAAATATCATCCTCATTGTTCTGCTGATTACCAATATTTTTTTAATCGGCGTATACGGGCTGCGTTATGGGCACAGTAAAGAGAGCAATTCGGAGCTTTACAGTTATACGATCGATAAACTGAAAGCAAATCAGATCGAGCTGGCGTGCGATATGCCAAAAAGTCCGGGGAAAATACCCGCTTTGATCGTACAATATGAAGAATACGATAAGAACGCGGTAGAAAAAGCCATCAGAGATATTGAAAATTCCAGCGGAAATCCGAAGGAAAAAAGACCGGAGGATCAGAGTGAATATGAAGCCGCAGCCGAGGTTTTTCTAAAGGAATGCGGTCTGCTGCCCCACAGCGCGAAACCTGTGGATTACAGGGAAGGAGAGGATGGCGAAGTCGTCGTCCGCTATCAAAACACGTATGAGGATATTCCGCTGGAAGAATGTTATATGGACGTGAAGTTTGAAGATGGAATTGTCGCGGGAATCGAACGTCAGTGGATCGAACCCGTGGAAGAGGGATCCGCTAAGCTTTCGATTACAGAGCCGATAACGGCCCTTCTCGGTTTTATCGATATCATAAATGATGAGAGACAGAGCCGGACGGACTCCGGCGGTTCTTTGCCTCCGGAAGATTCCGGTGATACGGCGGCGGAAGAGACTTCTTCTGGTGAGGAATCCGAACGGGGGAGTGAGGTCTCGCCAGAGGAGACGGTAAATGTAGAAAAAATCGAACTCGTATATTATGCGGATAAAAACGGTGTGAGTGAAAATATACTGTATGATACCGCTTTTCCGGCCTGGCGCATCGAATATAACGGCGGCAGAATCAAGTATATTTCCGCGTTTGAGCAATAATACGTCACAGCTACTTCATAAGATTATCACATAGAACGTGTATAAATAATGCCAGGAGGAGGAAACCTCCGGATAGGAGCTATTAGAATGAATCTGAGCTTTTGCTCTTTTGCGAGCGGAAGCAGTGGTAACTGCTATCTCATAAAAAGCAGAGAGTCGGCAATACTCATAGACGCGGGCATCAGCACGAAGAAAATTCATGCCGCACTGGAGGAATTGGGAACGGAGCGATCGGAGATCTCCGGGGTTTTCGTGACTCATGAGCACAGTGATCATGTGAAAGGCCTGAAGGTTCTGACGAAACAGAATCCCCTTTGGAACGTCTATGCCAGCGAAGAAACCTGTCTTTGTCTTCGGGAGACCGTACATAACAGCGAACAGATCCGCTCTCTGGATACAGATCACATCACACAGGTTGGCGACATGAGGATCCGGGCGATAGATATATCGCATGATGCGGCGCATCCGGTTTGTTATACGGTCACATCGGGAAATTCCAAAATTACGGTGCTTACTGACACGGGTTATGTTCCCGAACGTGTCAGGCCGGAGCTGGAGTCTTCAGATCTCATCGTCATTGAAGCCAATCATGAGGTAAATATGCTGAAAGCGGGTCCCTACCCGTATCGACTGAAACTGAGAATTTTGGGAGACAGCGGTCATCTGTCCAATGAGACCGCAGGGGAGATCCTGTCGGATGTCATGTCTCGTGACGACAGATATCGAACTATACTTCTCGCACATCTCAGCAGAGAAAATAACTTTCCCCAGCTGGCGCTTCAGACAGTGACAAATATTTTGGAGGAGCACCGGTTTTATCCCGGAAAGCATATGCGGCTGGAAGTACTGAAGAGGGAAGGAATCAGCGGATTTACCGAAATATAAAATGAATGGGGAGGTCATCAGATATGGACAGAGAAACATGGGACAAAACGCATACCAGCGGGAGCGGCGATCCGGACACAGAAAAAGAAAGGAATTTTAGGGAAAGCGCACAGACGGGAACAGGTCCATATGGAAATGGGGAAGGATTCGTATCTTCGGAATCGGACGGCGAAGCCCGGAGCGGCGCGGAAGGAGATCTTCGGAAAGGATCTGCGGAAGGCCGCGCTGATACGGGAAGCGCAGGAGGTGAAGCCGAGGTAGATTACAGCATAGCGTCAGGTCTTCGAGAGGAGGTAAAATCCCAAAGGAGTACGTTTGCGTGGAATTCAAAAAATTCATCTGAAAATGAAAGTACAGACGGTATACAGGGCAGTAGCTTTGCAGGGCGCACTTCATCCGCATCTTCGGAATTTTCATCGGAAGGAACATACTCCGCGGAAAATTCTGAAGCAGAGAACGGCTGGAAATCTGACGATTTTTCCCGGAATACAGATACATGGACAAATCATGCTACGCAGGAAGAAGGCGCAGATTTTTTCCGGGGCGAGGGATCCTCTTATCAGGAAAGTCCGGATTTCATCCGACAGCAGAACGGTAAACGTCAGAAGAAACAGAAGAAGTCTGTGAGCAGCCGTACCAAGAAAGGAATCGCCGTTGCTCTGGCCGTGATTCTCTGCTTCGGAGCGGGAATCGGTGGAGGAGTTCTCGGCGCGAATCTCTTCGGTTCGAAGGGCGGCGGAAGTTCTACCAGCAATATCTCTATCGATTCCAGTGAGAGCGGTATGGACGCGGCTTCCGTTATCGCGGAAAAGCTGATGCCTTCGGTAGTCGGTATCAGCACAGTCTCTACGGAATACCGGCAGTCGATCTTCGGAACTCAGCAGGGAACGGTACAGGGTTCCGGAACGGGATTTATCGTAGATGAAAACGGATACATTCTTACGAATTCCCATGTAGTAGATAATGGGAATTCCTCACAGATCACCGTAGATCTGTACGACGGATCAGAATATCCAGGTACGGTATTGTGGAGTGATTCCTCACTGGATCTCGCTATTGTGAAAATCGACGCCAAGAATCTTCAGGCGGTAGAGTTAGGGGATTCAGATGATGTTCAGATCGGAGATTATGCTGTCGCTATCGGAAATCCTCTGGGACGTGATTTTGAACGAAGCGTAACCCAGGGTATTATCAGCGGTCTCGACAGGACGATTACTACGACGGACGGTGAAAGCACCAATACGATGCAGGGGCTTCTTCAGACGGACGCCTCCATCAATTCCGGGAACAGCGGCGGTCCTCTGATCAACAGTTCCGGAGAGGTTATCGGTATCAATACCGCGAAAGCGAGTTCTGCGGAAGGTCTGGGATTTGCGATTCCGATCAATACCGCTCTTCCTGTCATAGAGGAGGTCAAGGAGAACGGTACCTATGAATCTGTCTATCTGGGCATCACGGGCATGAGCGTAGAGGACGCTATGGCGCAGTATCAGACGGACTTCAAGACTGAAAAGGGTGTCGCAGTTCTTCAGATTTATACGGATTCGCCGGCATCGGCGGCCGGTATGAAAGAGGGCGACGTCATCACGGCGATCGACGGCGATGCGATCGAAAATATGAGCGATCTCAAGAAAAAACTGGTCAATTACAGACCTGGAGACAAGATTACGGTAACCATCGAGCGCAGTAAGACAGATATGACACTGGAGCTCACTCTGCAGGCTCAGAGCCAGGCTTCCGCTATGCAATATAAGAGTTCTGGAACTTCCGGTTCGTCTGGAAGCAGCGGATCGGACGGCTATTCCGGAGGTCAGCAGGACGGTTCCGGAACTTACGGAAGTGATCCGTACAGCGATCTGTTCGGCGGTCTCTTCGGCAATTAGACCTCAAAAGGAGGCAGACCGCTCGGAAGGAATCAGGCGGGCCGGCTGTTTCAAAATCGCCCGCCCATTTCAGATCAATGAAAATATCTGTGGCGGAAGAAGAGTACGAAGCGATCCAACGGCATTTTTTCGGCTGAACGGCAAGGTAATATTTGAAAGATGATTTAAGAAAATCCCCGGAATCTGAAATATCTGTAGAATTTCAGATTCCGGGGATTTTCATGTGTGTTTATTCGGCAGCGCGGCTGCTGTGAAAAATCATCAGCAACGGAGAAGCGGACAGCGTTATTCGTGATACGGTTACTTTTGGATCTGTTTTTTCGGATGGATTCTGTCTTCTCTGCCGTATGCCGCCGCTTCCTGTACATAATGACGCGCATTATCTGTATTGGATGCGATCTCTTCCGGCGTCAGCATACGTGTGACAGCGGCGGGGCAGCCCATCACCAGTGAGCCGTCGGGAATGACTGCATTCTGTGTGACCAGAGCGCATGCGCCGACGATACAATTTTTTCCGATCACCGCATTGTTCATAATCACCGCGTTCATACCGATCAGAGAGTTGTCTCCTATGGTACATCCGTGAACGACAGCATTGTGACCTACTGTCACATGGTTTCCGATCACGACGCCGGCTCCCGTCTCTACGTGAACGACACTGTTATCCTGGATATTGGTTCCTCTGCCGATAACGACCGGCTCGCGGTCGGCGCGGATGACGGCGTTAAACCAGACGCTGGATTCGTCTCCTATGGTCACATCTCCGCGAACGACGGCTCCTTCTGCGATATACACATTTTTTCCGATAGTTGGGTTTTTCATATTTTTCCTCTTTTCTGTTTCTGCGGCAGGTCAGCGGGTGAAACCGGGGAAGGCGGCCGCATGAGATTCTCGATCAGTAAAAATCGTGATATACGGTTTAAAATATCATAATTCATCGCATCCGGCAAATGTTTCCGGCGTAATTTCCTTTCATCGGATAACAGTGTGCTGGTGATGTATAATGAATACTACGGTATTTTCATTCAGAATGATCGCTATGACAGATTTGTCGATATGAAAGAGAGAACATCCTCTTGGAGGACGCGGGAAGAACGGTTTTGTGGGAGCGGATGGGAAAGGAGCTGAAGAAAGCAGCCGCGGTGGCAGGTACCTGCGCATATGCCGGCGGAAATGGCGGAGAAATCCGGGGAGCGGATGAAGAAAGTAATAGATGGGATTTGAAGATACGTCCGCGGTGATAAGATGATATAATAAAGAGAAAAAAGGAATTTGTACGAATACTGCAGGGACGGTGCAGATGAGACGACGTGATGAGAGGTGACCGGGAGTTGGTGAATATCAATATCATATGTGTGGGGAAGCTGAAAGAAAAATACTGGACGGATGCGGCGGCTGAGTATGTAAAACGTCTGAGCCGCTACTGCAGAATACGCATCGTGGAGCTGAAAGAAGAGCGCCTGCCGGACAATGCCTCCGCATCAGAGGAGGAATATGTGAAGACGGCAGAAGGCAGAAGTATTCTGAAGTCTCTCTCTGCAGATTCTTATGTGATCGCCTTGGATGGGAAAGGAAAGCAGCTGTCTTCGGAACAGCTGTCACAGAAGATAGAAGGCCTGACTCTCGGAGGCTGCAGTACTGTCGATTTGATTATCGGCGGATCTCTGGGTCTCTCTGATGAAGTGCGGAAGAGGGCAGATTTTAAACTTTCTTTTTCCTCTATGACATTTCCGCACCAGATGATGCGGGTGATTCTTCTGGAACAGATTTACCGCGCGTTTAAGATCAGCCGCAGGGAGCCTTACCACAAATAGAAAAAAAGGAGCCCGCCTGCTCCAACAGCCGCGGGCTCTGGTAACGGTATCGTTTAAAAATGATCACTTTTTCAATTCAGCAGCCAGATGCCCGCATTGAGGTAGCCCGCAAAGATCAGCCAGAGCAGATAAGGTACCTGCAGCCATCCTGCGGCGGGCGTGATATCGTGAAACTGAAAGATCATATAAATTACAAGTATAATGAGAAGAATCAGCCAAGCCAGCGCAATTCCATAGATTGCCAGGTTGAAAAATATCAGCGGCCAGATGAAATTGACGATTAGCTGAATCCAGTAAACCGCCGGGATATCGTAACTCTTTAGCCCGTCGGAACGTTTCATCGTCACGAGGTAGGCGGAGATTCCCATGAGCAGAAAAAGCGTGGTCCATACGACAGGAAAGACCGCGGAAGGCGGTGAAAGCGGCGGTTGATTGAGCTGACCGTATTGCTGCATGGCGCTTCGCGTGAGAAATCCGGATACGGCTCCCGTGATAAGGGGAACCGCGAGATTGAATATGAGAGTTTTCCATCTGATTTTCATAAACATACGTCCTTTCTGTATTCTTATTTTTATGCATATAGCGCAAAATTATACGAAAAGAAAAGAGAAGGACGAGGAGTGCAGCTGAAAAAAGACAAAAAATGAAGAAAGACTGTGAATCACAGTCTTTCTTTCTGCATGTCAAACAATCTGAGAATTATATGGAGGGCGGTTTATGGGAGTAAACCGCTACTGTCAATCGAATTTATTTACGGCATTTACATATTTGCCGAGAATTCCTATATTTACAAAATAATAGGAGAACTTATCTTTCTTCTTTACCTGCACTAACTGCGCTTGCTGCAGCTTTTTGATATGCTGCGATATCGTGGCCTGTGAGTAGTCGAACTCGGAAACCACATCTTTATTGCAGACCAACTGACGAGCTGTATTGCATTTCATGATAAATCTGAAAATCTTAATGCGTACAGGATGAGCCAGTGCATCAGAAACATTTGCGATAAGTAAAATTTCGTCTTCCTGGAGATCATCGCTTTCTTTACGTAATCTCATAAAAAGTACCTTCCTGAATATATATCGTTTATTCTCTATGTACAATTGTAGCACCGCTCTGGGAAAAGCGCAACCATATTTTTATGACAAATCATTAACAATGAAAAATATGGTGAAAAAGAAAAACGAATAAATATATCTGGATGATATAAGTATATACGAAAATAGTTTTGGCATCAAGATGAGATTGTATGAAATAACAAAAAATTATAAAAAACTGCGGCGGAAAAGATCCGGAAGAGAATGGTGACGCAGTTCTCTTCCGGGCAGAAGTTTTTAATACTCGTAATATTCCGCCGGGACGTCCACCTTTTGGAGCTCATCATCGTAATCGAAGTTGCCGACGATGTAGTCCAGATGTCCTTCTACAAATTCATATCCTTTTTCCAGCACATATTTTACCGGAATCTGAATTTCATAATCATCCAGATCGCCGGACTCCAGAGCGATTTTCAGATAATTTCTCGGAATGACCATGAGAACGTGTCCTTCATGAGAAAAATAATAGTGGAACTTTTCCAATTCCGGAGGAAGTCCGCCCAGATAAGGAGTGTCCAGTGTGATGACCTGCATATCGAATACGCTTTTTCTCACGTTGAGATCCTCGAAGCCGAAATCTTTCATGTTGTTAAAATCCATTTTTTATTGCCTCCTGTTTCAGCAAATTAAGACAATATGATTACACTGTTTAGTTATGTTCAAATCGGAACAGATCTCTAAATATTCGTCTGATTAGAGTGTGAAAACGATTTCAACATAGTATCGGGGAGCAGACTCTCTTTCGGTCTTTCGCCAGAGTGCGATTTCTCCGTAAAAGCCGGGAATGGGACCCGCTGTCCGCTGAAGCCGAAACCATCAATATTATGTTATATTATAACAGAAAATATCTCTCTTGAAATATAAAAATGAATTGGAAAAAATGGATTACGTAAAAAACAGTTGGAAAATGTTTTCGGGAGGATTTAACAGTTGACTTTAACAATCATAAAATAGATAATAGAAATACATGTGCAGAGGAGGGTGAGCAGAATAATGGTTATAAATGGTAAGACAATCAGCAATCTGACAGAAGAGGAAAAAGTACTTTTGGAGAAGAAATTTTCCAGCTTTAAAAGACTGCCGGTGGAATCGAATAATGTGTGTCCGAATTATTACAATCCTTATCACGATCCGAGAAATTGTCCCGGTTCCTGCAGATACTGTCTCTGGGACGGTGTACTGACCGAAGAAGGTATGTAGAAAACTTCTGCAGGAAAAATAGAACAGCGAAAAAGCCGCGCCCCCGCCGTCAACCGCGCGATCGCCATATGACAGCGGGGGTGCGGTTTTATGATCTTGACTTTTTTAAAGAGATATTTTCTATCTTTTGTGTGATTTCCCGGTTAAAGGGAGCTGCGATATTCCTCTCATCGGCCAGCTGTACGACGACCCCGTTGATTTTTTTTATCTCAGTAGGTCTGCCTTTTCTGAGATCCTGGACCATAGAGCAGAAATTATCTCCGGTGGCTTTTGCTACGGACTCCACATGCTCCCAGATCTTTTCTCCGTCGTAGGAACGGCCGGCGGCTTCAAATACGGCAACGGCCTCATCGATGAGCTGACGGGAATACCGGCGCATCTCAGGGTTCTCACTGATAAATCGGTTTGCGCAGTCGTTCAGAGCACAGACGGCGTTGATGCCGATGTTGACAAAGAGCTTGCGTATCACGGCATCCTCGGCATCGGAGGTAATGACAGTTTCAAAACCCGCTTCGCTGAACAGAACAGAAACAGAATCAAGCAGATTTTTCGCGTCAGGAGCCTGTGGATGGAGTGCGCCGATAGTAGTCACTCCCGAACCCGCGTGATTAACGCGGCCGTCGGATGACATATTCGCGCCCTGAGCGGTGGTTCCAATAATGATCCGATCCGGGTTTGCGACGGCTTCGATATCGGCGTGATTGCCGTATCCGTTCTGCAGTGTCACCGCGACGGTATCTTTTCCAAAGAGCGCGCGGTGTGTTTGGACGGCTTCTTCCGTGGAAGGCGCTTTCACAGCGATGAGTACGAGATCGAAGGGCTTCAGATCCCGGGTATCGGTGACAGCTTTTACACGGGCGGTACGGGTGGTTCCGTCTTTTTCCGAGATGACGATACCGTTGTTATTTATGGTATCTGCGTGGCTTTGAGATCGAACGACACAGATGAGATCGTGTTTTTCGGCAAGTCCGGCCGCGAAGAGCGAACCGATGGCGCCGGTTCCGAGTATGGCAATCTTCATGAAAAAATCCTCCTGTTTGTTTTATGATACCGAATCAGAGGGGTTTTGGCAATTTAAAATCGTCTCTGGTGCGGCGATGTTTCCGGACTTCTTTGTTTTCGGCGGTTGCAGAGGAGGAGAACGGTTTTGCCCGGGAGAAGGGGATTCTGTCCTGTGACGGCAGGATGAGAAAAAGGAGCGGAGAAGAGTGAATTTAAAAGACAGCAAAAATATGGAGAAGGAAGATAGAATGCTGCTGGCGAATATCGAAGATAAGATTCGCCAGTCAGAGGATCGCTATATGATTACGTTCAGTTCTTTTCTGGATCTGAGGCAGCGAAGCCTTGCGGAGACTGTTTTGAAGACGCGGAAAGATCTGAATTACGGTTTTTACGGCGGTTACGAGAATGCGGAACGGGTGATCTGCGCTTTTTTTCCGGAGGGATTTCTGGTCGATGAAAGCGCTGCGCAGCATTTTTCCTCTATTCCCGGGGAAAATCCGCTGTCGGTCATCCGGGCTCTGAGGAAGAAGGGATCGCCGGAGCTTTCTCACAGAGATTATCTCGGCGCTCTGATGGGGCTGGGAATACGAAGAGAGGCGGTGGGCGACATTCTGGTCAGAGAAGACGGCGCCGATCTCATCGTTTTGAAGGAAATGGCCGGTTTTGTGCTGATGAATTACGGCAGAGCAGGAAGAGCGGTCCTGGAACTTTCTGAAATTCCTGCGGGCGATTTGATTTGGGAGGAAAACGCGCCCCGGGAAATAGTAGAGAGCGTGGCTTCTCTGCGGCTGGATAATCTGGTATCGGCGGCTTTTTCCGTATCGCGGAGCAAAGCGGCAGAAGCGGCAGCGGCCGGGTTGATCTTTGTGGATGGAATCCATGTGAAAAAGCCGGATCGTCTTATGCGGGAAGGGGAGAAAATCGTTTTCCGCGGAAAAGGCAAGGCGGTATTTTCCGGTGTCAGGGGAAAAAGCGGCAAGGGCCGGATCATGGTGTCGATTGAGAAATATAAGTAAAGTTGAAAAAAGAGAAATAGAAAAGGCATCCGAAATCCGGATGCCTTAATTTGTAATTCCGGAAGAAATGCCAATGTTTTCATCCGGTGATTAAGAGAGCAAAATGTATTCGTCAGGAAAGAGCTTCGGTAAGCTGAGGAATGATCTGCTTTTTGCGGGATACGCAGCCTTTCAGATACATTCTGTCGTCTTCCGAAGATGTGAATGCCTTTGCCGCCGCTTCTTCCGCACCTTGGCCCGCAAAGATCAGATCGGTGGATTCATCGAGAATATCCGTAAGCATAAAGAAGATCATGTCCACGCCGTGTTCTTCGAAGGTATCGTGCATATACGACGTCATGCGGGATTTTAATTCGCTCAGCTCGTCCGCGTCCATAGAGGTCACCTGACCCACACCGAAAGTAGTGCCGCCTGCGCTGAATTTTTTATAATCCATATGGAAAATCTCTTCCGGTTCTTTTTCCAGAAGATTGCTTCCCGCTTTGAACATTTCTTTTGCATATGCCTGAATATCTTCGATACCTGCAAGCTCCGCCAGAGATTCCGCTGCCGTCCGGTCCTGATCTGTGCAGGTCGGAGAACGGAACGCCAAGGTGTCGGAGAGAATTGCGGAACAGAGAATTCCCGCGATGTTCTTTTCCGGCTGCAGGCCGGCTTCCTGGTAATGAAGGTATACGATCGTTGCGGTACAGCCTACCGGCATCATACGGATGTAGAGAGGTTCCGCTGTCTGTATATCGCCGAGCTTGTGATGGTCGAGAATACCGAGAATTTTTCCATCCATGATATTATCGGCAGCCTGTGCGATTTCGTTGTGGTCTACGAGAATTACAGTTTCTCCCGCAGCATTTTCGAGAAGTTCGGGCGCTTCGATACCGAAGCGGCTGAGTACGAATTCTGTTTCGGGATTCATCGAACCGGCTCTTTTCGGGATATAGGCGACATCTGCGGTATTTTCTGTATTCTTAAATGCGGCGTAGCCTATCGCGGAGCAGATGGAATCTGTATCCGGATTTTTGTGACCGATGACATAAACGGTGTTGTTGCTCAAAGTATCTTCCTCCTGTCTGTTGCGTACGTTTCATTCTAAGCTAATTTTACACGTCTATAGGCATATGCACAATTATTATTTTTGTACATATGAAAAATATTACCGTCAGTTTCCGGGATCTTCCCGCTTAACGGATATCCTCCAGGGGACGCAGAAGTTCAACGTCCACCGTTTGTCCGGCGCGGTACAGGGTGACTCCCAGACGGGTGACGAGCATGGCGTCGCCCGACAGAGGCGGTTTTCCGGAATTTCGTGCATTTGTACGAGAAGCGTTCCATGTGCCGTCCTCGTTTTTTGTGAGGTTCAGCATGCAGAGAAATTCGATAGCTCCCGGCGCATGGATATCTTCCGTGAGAAATACAGAGATGACAGGACGCTGTCTTTCGGGTAGGTTCATAGCTCTGGCGATTACGGGACGCAGGCACCATTCTAAGCCGTAGAACGCAGCTGCCGGAGGGCCGGAAAGATTGATCAGAGGCCTGTTTTCCGCTATGGCCATACCGAAGGGCCGCCCCGGGGCGGCTTTTACCCAGTGGCTTATCATTTCACCGTATTCACTGATAATTTTTGTGTTGTAGTCTTCCAGACCTTTGGAGGATCCTCCGTTGATAATGACAATGTCACATTCATCCAGCGCCTGCCGGAGCACCTCTCTCAGTTCGTGTTTCACATCTTTTGCGATAGGATAGCAGAGCGGTTCTCCCCCTATTTCGCTGATTAGATGAGATGCGAGAATTGCATTGGATTCGATATTCTGCCCCCGCTGCGGCGGTGTGCCGGGCGGGATGAGCTCGCTTCCGGTGGGAATAAAACCGACGATCGGTTTTTTGATGACGGCGAGTTCCGTAATCCCTCCGGAGAGCAGAGAAGCCAGGTCCAGAGCTGTGATCGTCTGTCCGGCGCTGACGATGGTTTCTCCTTTTCTCATGGTGGATCCGGCGGATCTCACATTCATCCCGCGCTGGAAGGGGGTCTCTTCCGGAAGATGGATAGAGACCGACCCGTCTTTGTGCAGGTCGATATCTTCGATTCTTATGACGCTGTCGAAAGCATCGTCAAAATCATCTCCGGTATCGGCGCGGACATAATCGACGCCGGACCGCCAGGAGGAAGTGTCGGGAAGGCCGCCGGCAAATCGCCGGGAATCTACAGCGATCCCGTCCATCGAAGCAGCGCGTACGACTGGCAGATTATACTGAACTGTCTGATCTTCTGCCGGAATTCTGCCATAGGATTCCACTGCCGGTATGATCTCTGTCTGCACCTGCGGCTGCCATTTTTCAAAAAGACGCTGCAAAATTTCTTCTTTTGTAAGGTTTTCAGTCACAGATTTTACATTCTCCTTCATTGTAGATGCATTCCCCTTTCGAGTCGGACAGATTCTTTATGCTGAATTTCAGTTTCATATGGTAATATTTCAATGAGCTGCAGTTTCTCGTTGTGTTTTGTGAGGCCCGCCGGTTTTGAAGACGGGAGATACCGGAACTCTTTCATATTTATCTTATCACACCGCAAATTGCGATAGAATGATAATTTCTTATTTTTACGGGAAGAACGCGGTAATATGCATAAACGACAGCGGTTTTCAGGATACTTAATACAGAAGAACACAGTTATAGTTATAAGGAAGAAGCAGTCATTCAGACAGAATGCCGCTTAGGACGGGTAAAAATTTTTTCTTTGGCAGGGCGGAAGAAAGTTGGTATTTTTACGGCGAAAACGGTGTGTCTTGTCTGAAAAAGATTTAAGGTCCTGCAGGAGGAAAGAATGATGAAATCGAATTTCAGGAAAAGAAGAGGAGCGATAAGTTTCGGGAAATTTACCGATTGGACGGCGGTAGTGACGGCAGTCTGTCTCATGATCTGCGGAGCGGTATTTGCGCTGACCGGATGCGATGCGGAACTGTCTGCAGCGGAAGAACGGCAGGCAGAGCAGAATCAGCAGGATGCAAAGGGCGCGGCCGCTGTAATCGACGTAAGCGGACGGATGGAAGCCGATTTTCTCGATATCGGCAAGGCAGACTGTACCGTAATCCGCAGCGATTCGCAGGTGACCGTCGTCGATACGGGCTATCAGGAAACAGCGGAAACCGTTTTGGCGTATTTGGATTCTATCGGTGTAGAGCGGATCGATCATCTGATCCTCACCCATTTCGATAAGGATCACGTCGGCGGAGCGGCCGCGCTTCTGGAGAAATATGAGATAGGGATGATTTATCAGCCGGATTACAGTGCGAAGGAGGAGGATTCAAAACCTTATCTCCGTTATGAAGAGACTCTTCAGAAGGAAGATCTCCACCCTGTGACAGTCAAGGATAATCTGACGGTTATCATGGAAGATGTGGTATTTACGATTTATCCTCCGGAAAAATTAGAGTACAGCAGAGATAAGGATAATAATCGGTCTTTGGTCACGACAGTACAGCACGGTGACGTCCGGATGTTTTTGGCCGGCGATGCGGAGCGGGACCGAATCGATGAGATCCTGACGCAGATTCCGGATTTGAAGTCAGATCTGCTGAAAGTACCGCATCACGGCCATCGGGAAAGAAATTCATCGGAACTTTTTCAGGCGGTGGATCCGAGATATGCGGTTATCTGCGCGGACAGGGATGATAAGTCAGACGGTCCTGACGATGACATTATCGAGGCATTGGAAGAAGGCGGAGCGCAGGTATTCACTACAGGAGACGGCGTCGTGCAGGCGGTCAGCGACGGAACGAATCTCAGTGTCAGACAGTGAGGAAAAGATGTCGTACAGAAATTTCTGCATCGGGGGTATTTTAGTGAGAGAATCGAGATGCCTGCGGGCAGATAATTGACAGATATCTGCGCGTATCCTATAATGAAATGCGTTTAGGAGGTGCGGCGGAAATGGATATTTCGAGATATTTTCCGATGTGGGAACAACTTACGGCGCAACAGCGGTCGGCGCTTTCTGGGTCTGCCGTCTGCCAGGACATTAAGAGAGGGACGGTCATCCACAGCGGATCTGCAGATTGTCTGGGTTTTTTGCTCATCTGTTCGGGACAGCTTCGGGCGTATATTCTTTCCGATGAGGGGAGGGAAATTACCATTTACCGGTTGTTCGAATGGGATATCTGCCTTTTCACCGCCTCCTGTATTATGCGCAGCATACAGTTTGATATCATTATTGAAGCGGAGAAAGATTCGCGGTTTTGGGTCATTCCGCCGAAGGTTTACCAGGAAGTGATGGAGCGGTCGGCGCCGCTGGCCAACTATACTAATGAGATTATGGCTTCACGGTTTTCCGAAGTCATGTGGCTCATCGAACAGATCATGTGGAAAAGTTTTGACAGGCGCTTGGCCTCTTTTTTGTTGGAGGAAGCTTCTATTGAAGGGACCGATTGTCTGAAAATCACCCATGAGATAATCGGTAATCACATGGGCAATGCCCGGGAGGTGGTAACCCGAATGCTGCGTTACTTCCAAAGCGAAGGTATGGTAAGTCTGTCACGGGGGACGGTGGAATTGAAGGACACGGAGAGGCTCGAAGAACTGGCGGGAAAATAGACTGAGCGGTACCAGACCACTGTAGAGATCGTTCTTTCGGAAGATTTTCGCTTGATAAACAACGCCGGATACTGTTTTTACAAGTATCCGGCGTCGTTTTGTTTCGTACGGGGCAGAATGACTGCCCTCCGATTTTGGAAGGTTATGTAATCTGCAGGGAGCCCTTTGCTCCCATCAGCAGGCTTACTACGTCAGGCGCATTGATCAGCACATATCTCTCGTCCATCTGTTCGGCTTTGAATCCATTATGTTCCATACAGGCATTGCAGATGCATACCTGTCCGCCCAGCTTCAGAAATTCTTCTACCTGTCCGCCTGCCTCAGGGAAAGGCGCTCCGATATCCACACCCTGAACGGCGCCGGGCTGGCCCAGCGCTACGGCTTCTACCATGAGGATGATGCTGGCGCTGTGTCCCTGTTTCAGCGCGTTGACGCCCATGACCACCGCTACCGTCAGGTTATTCGGGTTTTCCTTTCCTTCAAAAAGGGTAACGACAAAATCTGTCTGTTTCATTTTGATCTGCTCCTTCCATAGATTGAAAAGGGAAATATCGGCTGTACGCTGCTTAGAGCATCGAGAGAATCTGTGCTTTCGGTCTCGCACCCATGGTTTTCTCCGTGATTTTTCCATCTTTGACGACCATCAGTGTAGGAATGCTCATGATCTGAAACTGTGCAGCCAGTTCCTGTTCTTCGTCTACATTTATTTTTCCTACTTTGATGTCGGAATGTTCCTCCGCGATTTCCTCGAGCACCGGACCGACCATCCGGCAGGGACCGCACCACGGAGCCCAGAAGTCGAGTAAAACGGGTTTATCGGAATTGATGACTTCGGACTGAAAGTTGTTTTTATTGATATGGATCGCAGACATGTTCTTGCCCTCCTCTTCTTGTGGGTTATCGCTTACGGCCGCTTTTTTCAGCAGCCCTCTGTTACTTTTGTTTTATTCATGTGCTCATTATAGCTGCTTTTTCAGAGGTCTTCTGTGATATTGTCACACAGTTGGAGAAGAGCGTTCTCTGTTTCTGCCGTGATTTCTTCTAAAAACTGGAGTCCTCCTGTACAGAAAGCGATGCCGGTTTTTTCGGCATAAATGGGCTGTTTTTTTGGAAATATTAAAGAAGAGAAAAAAGAAACCTGCTTATCAAAATTTTGATAAGCAGGTTTCTCGTTCGATCTGCGGAAAGGAAAAGATTTCTGTTTTTTCATACCGTCCTTCGGAACTTCAGTCCCGAGAAATTTTTTCTTTCGGAAATATTATGCGCACGACACTTTTCTCCAGTTTTGGACGGGAAAGACGCATCTGGGAACCGCATTGCAGGCAGCGGATGCGGAAATCCATGCCAGCGCGCATAATTTCAAAGGTTTTTCCTCCGCAGGGATGATTTTTTTTCAGCTCGACGATATCGCCGATATTGAGTTTTAAAGGCATTTGCTGACCTCCGTCTGCAATGATCAAGGTTCATTTGAGCCTTTTTCTTTGACCTCCGTTTTTCATATGTCATTTGACACTGTCATTTTTATTTCGGGACAAAGTCTGTAATCGTCTCACGGCGTGGGATTCATACCTTCCAAATTTTATTGCACTTTGCGCTACTTTGTGATCTTATCTGTGCCCATATAAGGTCTGAGAACCTCCGGAATTGTGACAGAACCGTCTTCGTTCTGATAGTTTTCGAGGATAGCCGCAAAAGTTCTTCCTACGGCCAGTCCCGAGCCGTTGAGCGTATGGACGAATTCCGGTTTCGCTTTCGGTTCCCGTCTGAAGCGGATGTTGGCGCGTCTTGCCTGAAAGTCTTCAAAGTTGCTGCAGGAGGAAATCTCCACATATCTTCCGTAACTCGGCATCCAGACTTCGATATCATAAGTCTTAGCGGAGCTGAAACCGGTATCCCCTGTGGAGAGAACGATTACTCTGTAAGGGAGATTTAACTCCTGAAGGACAGCCTCGGCGTCATTTGTGAGTTTTTCCAGCTCATCGTAAGACGTTTCCGGAGCTACCATTTTTACCATCTCGACTTTGTTGAACTGGTGCTGTCTCACGAGACCTCTGGTATCGCGGCCTGCAGAACCCGCTTCTTTGCGGAAACAAGGTGTGTAGGCGGTGTAATTGATTGGAAGTTCTGCGAAGTCGATAATCTCATCGCTCCTCAGATTTGTCACCGGTACTTCCGCTGTCGGGATCAGATATTCGTCTTTGTCCGGAAGATAAAACATGTCATCTTCGAACTTCGGCAGCTGGCCCGTTCCGGTCATAGCCGCTCTTCCCACCATAAACGGGGGAAGAATTTCACCATATCCCTGTTTCTCCGTATGAAGATTGAGCATAAAGTTGATCAGGGATCTCTCCAGTCTTGCGCCGAGTCCTTTGTATACGGTGAATCTCGCACCGGACAACTTAGCGGCTCTGTCGAAGTCGAGAATGTTCAGATCGGTGCCGATATCCCAGTGGGCTCTGTGTTCGAAATCGAAAGTCCGCGGTTCCCCCCATTTTCTGATCTCCACGTTGTCGGAGTCATCTTTGCCTACAGGGGATTCCGGATTTGGAGTATTGGGAATTCCGAGAAGCAGTTCTCTTAATTCCGTCTGCACCGCTTTTACCTGTTCGTCGAGGGCGGAGATATTGTCGGAGAGTTTTTTCATCTCCGCCATCAGCTCTGTCGTATCCTCGCCGGCTTTTTTCATTTTCGGAATCTGTTTGGAATCCCTGTTCTGCTTCGCTTTGAGAGCCTCTACTTCGCTCAGGAGATCTCTTCTTCTGTCATCGAGTTCGATGGCGTGTCCGATGTTGTAATCGCCTTTTCCTCTGGACTCCACCGCCTTTTTTACGTTGTCAAAATCCTCGCGAATTCGTTTGATGTCTAACATTTTCTATCAATCCTCCAGTAAATTTATTTCCGAAACAAAAGCCGCAGGCGCGGATTCGGCTGAATCCGCGCCGTGGTTTATTCGGAAAACAGTATCTATGCGGCCATCTGGTCCAGATAGCCGTTGAGCTCTTCGAGATATTTTCCATAGGTAGCCCAATCGCCTTCGCGCTGCGCCGCCACAGCGTTATCATACGCCTCTGAAGCTAATCCTGCAAGTTCTGTCAGGGACAATGGCGTATCAGAAGACGGACTGTCTCCCTGGTCTGGTTCGCTCTGTCCGTCGCCTTCCTGTGTTTCCGGAGGCGTACCGTTCGGTGTATAGTTTTCATCCAGTGAGAAGAGCTTGATCAGCGCTTCAGCCAGCGTCGGTTCATAGGCGATACGGTCGCCGTATGCCACGATGACACGTTTTACCTCCGGCAGACTGGTATCGGTAGACGATTCCAGATAGACCGGTTCTACGTAGAGAATCGAATCGTTGATCGGGATGACAAACATGTCGCCTCTCGTATATTTGGAACCGGAAGAGTTCCAGAGAGAGAATTCCTTGGATATTTCCGTATTCTGATCGATTTGGGATTCGATCTGCATCGGTCCGTAGACAACTTTGTCTTTCGGAAGACGGTACAGTACCAGCTCTCCGTATTTATCTCCGTCGCTGCGGGCGATAAGAAGACCGGTCATATTCTTCTTGCTGTTTGGAGTAAACGGAATCGAAGAGATGAATTCTTCCGATTCTTCGCCAGGAAGTTTCATGATGTAATAGTTCGGTTCCATCTGTTTCTCTTCCTGTCCGTAGATTTCCGTAGCGATACTCCACTTGTCTTCGTTCTGATAGAAGACATTTACATCGTCCATGTGATAGCGCTGGTAAATATTCGCCTGAATCGCAAACAGTGTGTTCGGATAGCGGATATGTTTCGCCAGATCCTCCGGCATTTCGGAGATATCTTTGATCAGTCCCGGATAGATTTTTCCGATAGTATCGGCAATCGGTTCATCGGAAACCTGATAAAAGTCCACGGATCCGTTGTACGCATCTACTACCACTTTGATCGGGTTGCGGATATAGTTGACAGATGTGGTCTCATCCAGCTGATAAGATTTGGAGTACGGGTAGTAACTGCTGGTGGTGTAGGCGTCGATGATCCAATAGAGTTTACCGCTGTCGGATACCACGATGTACGGATCGGCATCGTAATACAGGAACGGCGCCAGCTTTGTTACACGGTCCATGATGTTTCTCTCGTACAGAATTTTGGAATTGCTGTCGATATTTGTGGATACGAGAATTTTAATATTCTGTTCTTTAATCGCGTAGAATATGCGTTTCAGCAGAGACAGTTCGATGCCGTTTTCGCCTTCATATGTAGTATAGACATTGGAAGTGCCGCTCGGATAGTCGAATTCCTGCTCGCTGGTATTTGTGATAATATAGTCGTCCGTGGATTCTCCGAAATAGATTTCGGGACGTTTCACCTGGATATCCTGCGTATCGGACTCAGGAGGAATATTGTCGATAATCATCTTTGGCTGTCCGGTGGCTGTGATGGCGTCAACTCTGGAGAGGGTGATGCCGTAACCGTGGGTATATTTCAGATGCTTTGACAGCCAGGACACGTCTTCTCCGAGGTTATCGTAGTTGATTTCTCTGGCGGAGAGGAAAGTCTGCGTATATTCTCCGTCGATCATATAGCGGTCTACGTCCACATCAAAGAAACTGTAATAGGCGCGGATACTCTGTGTCTGATTATAGAATTGTTCAGACGGCGAAAAATCGTTGATTCTCACGTTGGAGAGGGTCGCGGAATTCTCGAGAATGCCTTCTGCAGTGAGGTTTTCACTGGCAGGGAAGTCGATTTCATTCACACTGTCCAAGTCGTAGGCTTTCTGTGTGAATTCGATGTTGCTTTTGAGATATTTAGATTCTTTATTGAGCTCATCCGGCGATACATAGAGAGATTGCATCGCGGTACCTGCCAGTGTCGCCGCAACGGAAACGCAGATGGTGACGACAGGAAGAATGAGCATCTTTTTGTAGCTGTTTTTCCTCGCGAATATCAGCACTCCCACGGCGGACAGCACCGCCAGTACCGCTTCGATCCGATAAGCCCAGAGTGTGATATGGATGTCGGTAAATCCTGCACCGGTAACATTTCCCGTACCGGAGTACAAAAGTGTATACTGTTTCAGGAACAGAGCTCCGGCTACCGCAAGAAGGAACAGGACCGCCAGAATGACCACCTGGCGTTTCGCGATACTGAACATGACGCCGAAATTACTCTTGTCAAAAGATACGGAAGGCGTCCGCTTTCTGGCGGTTCTGTGTCCGCCGCCAAACAGCTGTTCCCACGGATTCTGCTGTACATTTCCGTCGTCATCCAAAACCTCCGCCTCTTCCACATCTTCATAAGCTTCATGGCGGTCGAGAATCGACGGGCGTCTCACACTGATCATGTATGCATAATAGATGAGCGTAACCGCGAAAAATCCCACGATAACGGAAATCGCCATGCTGCTGATGGAATTCAGCAGGGCCAGACGGAATACATAAAACGACACGTCGTTGTTGAAAATCGGATCCGCGACATTGAAGTCTGTGCTGTTCATCGCGTACAGAATTTGCTGCCACAGTGTGGTAGTGACCATCCATGTCAGCACCAGAGAAAATACGGCGCTGATAATGTGGGTCATCCGGCTGATGGATTTGTCAGAGGCGCGGCCCGGTACGGTTTCCAACTTTCTGAGATATTCTTTTTTCAGAAGTCTCAGATACACTTCCGAAAGGGCGAATATGATGACAAAGGCCGGGATGCCGATTTTCAGCTCTGTGAAGAGCTTTTTAAAGAAGACCTGCGTGTATCCCAGGTCTTTAAACCACCAGTAATCCGTGACAAAGGTAATGATCGTACCGAAGCACAGAACCAGAATGATAAGAAGAAGAATTACGGCCGAAAGACCGATTTTCTTCCCGCTGCTGCTTTTGTTTTTTTGCTTTTCTGTTTTTCCTTTACTTTTTCCTTTTAGCATTTTTTAACTCCTAACTCCTGAATTTATAAATACCGGCCGCTTATATACCGGTTTGCGGCTTATTTATATCTCCGTCCGCTGCCGGAGCGGCGCTCTGGATTCCTTCAGAACTGCCGAAAGCCGATATCTTGCTGTCGTCCGCTGCGAAAATGCCTGTAACCTGTGTCTCAATGCGGTGTATCAGGGTGGCCGCTCCCGAATCAGGGGCGAATAATTTGATTCCGATGATGGCAAATTCGATGACCAGCAATACCGAAAGGAGGATGATCAATGTTTTCGCAACAGTTCCCAGACTTTCGTTTTCCTCTGAATCCGGATCAGAAGATGCTTTTGACTCTTCCCGCGCAGTTTTCTTTTCCGCTCTGCGCTGGCTGCGTTCCGCGCGGAGACGTTCCTTTTCCGCTTTTTTCTCGGCTTTTTCTCTCTGTTTGCGTTCCGCCTCCTTTATGGAATCGATGGCGTCGAGAGCTTCCATCATTTCTGTCTGCCGCTGCTGGGAGATCGTATCTGTGGTAATGCCCCGATGATCTGTTTCAGGGTCTATCGATGGAATATAGATCGATTCTGTCTGTGAGCGGGATGCGGCGATATCCTCCGGCCGGATGCTGAGGATATCCGGATTTTCTGTCGCTTCGCCGCTGTTCGGCTTTGTCTCCGAATCCGATTCTGTCCTGCATCCGTCGGAAATCGGAGCGCCGGCCGCTTTCGGCTGTCCGGTTTCCTGTATCTCAGGGATAGGGGAATCGGGCTCTTTCCCGTTTTCCGACATGATTTGACGGGCTTCAGGACCGAAAATATCTGTGATCGTCATTTTTGAAATACCGGACGGTTTTTCCCAGAATTCCATATCGGAATCCTGCGGCATATCCCCGCTGTTCTGCATCGTCTGCCGGATTTCCTGAGCCGCTTTTCTCTCTTCGAGAGCCGCCGCCAGCGCCGCCGCTTCAAGAGCCGGAATCTGCATCGTCTGCTGTGCTGCTTCAGAAGATGCGGACCCGTCTGCGATCTTGTCCGGCTTCAGATCACGCCCGGCCGGACGGTTCTCCACGGAATCCTGCGGGGTTTCGTCAGAAACGTCTGCTGCAGAGATATCATCCGTGATCTTAGCCGTCTCTTCAGTGCTGCAAGGATTTTCGTCACCGGAAACCTGCGCATCACTGTCCGGAAGGAGTTTCTCATCCAGATCGCCGGCGAAAAAGTCATCGTCGGCATCCGTCTGGAAATCTTCGCCGATAACCGCGGCTTCTGCGGTATCTTCTTCACTTTTCGAAATGGCTTGGCTATTGTGGACTTCCGGTTCGATACCGGCTGTTTTTCTCTCCGCCGATGTTTCGTCGAATTGTGCGTAATCCGTCCTGTCCTCGCCGTCGACGTAGACGTGGCCGGAATCAGATGTATCTACGGTTTTTACGACGGTAGCGCCGTCGTGTCTTCTGGTCACTTCTACGGAAGCGTTTCCCTGAGCGGCATTTATTTCCACGGAAACCTGAACATTTTTCGGAGGCTGTTTTACCGCGTCGAGACGGACCTCGCGGGTCTGGACTTTCTTATCGTCGTTTAACGATGCAAGACTGATTTCCTGGGTTTTCACAGTCACCTTTGTGCCGGAAGGCTCATTGATGCTGATCTGAACGCTTTTGTCTTCTTCCGGCGCCTGACGCGGTGCGCCGTTTTCTCTTCGGAAAGCTTCGTACTCGTCTTCGATGGTACGAAAAGAAATGGTGGGAACAAAGCGGAGTTTCTGGCTTTTTGTCTCCGCTTTCTGCGCTTCTTCATATTCGGCAGGTGTGAGATAAGTGACCTTTTCCATATCATCTTTAAAGCGTTTTTCCGCCTCGATCAGCCGATGAAATCCTGAAAATTCATCGGATTCACCGGTATCTTTCTTTTGCACTGTCTCATCGCTGCCCGGCGGAATTTCAGCTTCTTCGGATCCCGGCGTTATTTCCGGGCTGCCTGAAATAACGGTCTCATTATCTTTTTTTTCTTCCGTCTCTGTCCCCGCGGAAGCCGAAACGGCGTCAGCGGTCTTTAGAAAATCCGCCGTCTCTGCTCCTCTGTCTTTTACTGCAGCGGGTTTATCGGAAATTTTTCCATAGATGTCGCCGGAAATATTATGCAGCGCTTTGACGAAGTCGTCTGTGAAAGTATCAGGCGCCGCCGTTTTTTCTTCCGCGGTCTTTTCTCTGTCATGTGAGTTGCCGGAATTGGAAGAAAATTGAAATGTAAAATGATCCTCTGAGGAACCTTCCTTTGCAGAACGGTTTTCGGAGGAGGTTTTCGGAGGATGAGAGATTGTATTTCTGGAGATTTCCGCTGTCTGCGAATGCTCCGCTTCTATGTCGGATGAGAGAGCATCGCCAAGCAGGCCGGAGATGAGACTGCGCTGCGCATCGGACATGTCTGCGGAATTATGCAGATTCATAGATGCGGGCAGATGAAATACGTCATTTTTCTGTACATCGTCTGACGGCGCTGCAGTACGGCTGTCTTCTGAGTATTTTCGGCCGGAGACCTCGGATCCTTTAAAGATGCGGTCCATCTCCCGGTCCAGTGTCTGCTGGCGTTTTTCGTTTTTCGTATCAAAAGTAAACAGATCTCTGATTTCCTCAGGCTCCGCCCAACCGTTCAGAGACTGGTCGTAAATCTTTCCGGAATTTTCATCGACAATCCGGCCGGATTTCCAGTCGATAGAAATGTCCTGTTGTTTCTTTGGCTTCGGATAGTCCTGTACGTTCCATTTGAATTCACTTCCGAATGTTTTTTTCTCGTCGGGAATGACTGCCCCGCAGTGCGGGCATTGACGGGATCCCGATATCAGTTCGTTATTGCATACTTTACATCTCATAATCTTATCTATCTCCCAAATGCGGCAAATCGTGCTCATTTAATTAATAATTATATAATAAAGAAAGATCCTAATCAACGAAAAACAAAAAGGGAACGTCTTTCCTCTTTATAAAGAAGAACGTTCCCTTTTTTGCGGGCCGGTAAAATATCCATTCGGGGCTTTCAGTCCGTAAATAACGATGGTCGGCCGGTCAGTCCGCGGCTTTCGCCGAATATCACCGCCGTTCCCCGTATTCCTCCGATCGCTTCCGAACGCATATTTTCACAGAGTAGTAATCCGTGCATCTTTCTGCCGGACATCAGCCCGAAATGGTGCGAGAGATTTTTCCGCCGGCTGTACTCTGACCCAGAAACTTATCTGCAGTCAGTAGCGCTGCCGCTTTTTTTGTTCTCTGCTCTCTTGGAATCTGTACAGTCTGTATTCTGGCTGTACGTGCTGGACATACCGGAAGTTTTTCCGGAAGTGGAAGGATCTCCGTACTTAGAAGATGCGGAATTCTGTGTCTTGCTGGACATAGAATTGCTTGCCTTGGAGCTCATTTTGCTCTGTGCCTTAGAAGAAGCTTTCTGCGAAGGGGAATTGCCGCCGCAGTCTGTCATCTTCTGATCGGCGGAATAAGTGAAACCGCCTTCTCTGAGTGTTGGAATTTCCTTACCCTTTGTCGTGTAACTGTCTTTATCTTTTCTCATTTCTGCCTCCTTGTAGCTCTCGTCGGCTACAGTTTTATTTTGTTCTGTGTCAGCTTTTCTATGAGCGGAAAAATCTGAAAATTGAAAAGATCGAATTTTTTTTAATTTTTAAAATAATATGTTGACAGGTTCTTTGATTATTGGTATTATAGTCAAGGTCGTTGATAAGAGACGAGGACATGCACCATTAGCTCAGTTGGTAGAGCACCTGACTCTTAATCAGGGTGTCCACAGTTCGAGCCTGTGATGGTGTACCAATCGAAACCGCTGTAGATTTTTCTGCAGCGGTTTTTTATATTTTAAACGAAGAGATATAATATTATGTACCATATTATATTGCGTTTGGGGCGGAATGATAACACCGTGCCGAGGAACATTGTCTCTGCAGACAGTACTTGAAGTTTTTTGTTCCACTTTCCAATTGCTGAAAAAACAGCGGTATCAATCACAACTTTTCGTATTTAGAGGGAAAAACAGAAAAGAATTGCGCTTTTAGAAAGGAGCGGTATCTGTGAAGATTACGATCAAAAACAGCGATATTCAGCATTATAACGATAGTTCGGTTCCCGATTTTCCAAAGTACACGTCACAGCTGATGAACTGGGCGAACCAAAATGCTCAGGGGACTCGGCCGAGAGTGGTAGGGCAGCTCTCGGAACTCTTTCCGCAGTACCGCAAAGAGTGCGGCGACGGTGAGGAAATTTCCATCGGGGGATGGGAACGGTGGTATTCGGAAAGATATCCGGATTCCATCGACGAGGCGGCAGATAAGATTTTTCATCAGATGGAACACCTGAAGGAAGCGATTCAGCTCATAGATCTCGATATGATCCGGCGCTGGGTCTATGATCTGGTCATAACGAAGACGTACAACGGTCTTTACATACAGAAGGCCATTCTGGCCAGACTGGCGGAAGAAAAAGGGACAGACTACCGTCTGGCCTGCCCGGAGGAAGAATCTCAGGGAATCGACGGATATGTGGGAGAGACGGCTTATTCTATCAAGCCGGATACTTATCGTGCGAAAAATTTTCTGCCCGAAACGATCGGCGCGAAGATGATCTATTATGCGAAAACCAAAACCGGTCTCACTGTCGAGGTGGAGGAGTGATTTCGAACCGGAGAAACCGGTTTTTCAGTGCAGTGGCATACCTGAGGCGCCTCCCGCAGGGAAGCGCCTTATTTTTTTTTCGCGGCTTTCGCGGGAACGGATTCATAGCTGCACAGAATACATCCGTCCTGGAAGTCGAAATCTCTGCATTTCCTGATGCACAGCTGTATTTCCTGCCGGGTTTTCACCGGAAAATGATGTTTTTCGTTTATATAACATTTTTTCCTTTTATCATTACTCAGGCTGGAAATAAATGATATATGACGGTCGATGCGCTTGTCGATGATCTCGTTGACAGCATCAGTCTCTTTTCTCAGATTTGCTACGGCATTTTTGCAGATCGCTTCGTCAATATCGACACCGATGCTGTTTCTCTCGGAAGCCATGCAGGCCAGATTTGTCGTACCGAGACCGCAGAAAGGATCTAAGACGGTATCTCCTTTGATAGAATACATATTGATCAGCCGGTAGGGTATTTCGAAAGGGAAGGAAGCGTTTCTCAGCCGGGAGGAGGATTTGCCTATTTTCTGGTTTGTTCCTTTGATTTCCCACAGATCGGAGAACCACTCGTTGCGTTCTTCCCAGAAATACGCGCTCTCTCTTCTGAGCTGCGCGGCTTGAGCGTCGAATTTCCGTTTTCCTCCTTTTCGGAAAATCAGAATATATTCATGTTCGTATGTGACATAGGCACCGGCGGGATACATGCCGGATCCCATGAATTTATTGGGTGCGTTGGTGGGTTTTCTCCAATGGATGTCGGGCAGCGCACAGCATCCCTTTTTCAGGAAGAAATCGATAATGGCGGCGTGGTTCGGAAACAGGCGGAACTCTTTGCCCAAGGTTCTTGTGGCGTCGCCGATGTTGATGCAGACAAAGCCGTTGTCCGACAGAACTCGGTGACATTCCTCCCAGGCGCGGTTCAGAATGTCGTGCATTTTACGATAAGCTGCGGTATAGTCTTCTCTTTGGAAATCTTCCCTGATTTCGGGATTCTGGGCAAAAAAGATTTCGTCCCACATCTCAATCATAGGATAGGGCGGCGAGGTGACGATGAGCTGCACGGATCCGTCGGGAATAAAGGACAGATCCGCCGAAGAAGAATTTATGATTTTGTGAAAACACTTCATTATTGAGATCTCCCTTCCGTTTTCCGTGCTTTTTGTCATATCTGCGGGCGGTCTGTTTTGTCTCTCTGCTGCATTGAAGCCGGCAGTCAGGATCCTCTTCGGATTCCGGCAAAACGTACCGGTATCTTTTGTTCTCTGCTCTGCCGCGGGAGAAAGAGTATCCTGCGGCAGGGCAAAGAAGGATTTCCGCCTGTACGGGCGGCAGACTTCGGCGTTAAACTATAATATCATATCATAATAAGATGAAAAAGTCTAGTGGAGGCGGCTGAAAAGTGGAAATGAAAAAGGAGAGCGTTGTAATTTTTTCGGTTGACACAGATGGAGACCGTAATATATAATCCTATTAATTCAGCGTTGCGATACGCTGAATGTTACAGATTAAGAGAGAAGTGAAATGCGAAGACGGAGATATTGATTTATTCTCCTGTGTCACAGAGAGCCGGCGGCAGCTGAAAGTCCGGTACACAGTATAGATCAGTCTCACTCCCGAGCAGCGTTCCGGAAAGCAGAACAGAGATTTTTCCGCGGCAGAAGCGGCGGGATTCGGTGAAAGGAGTATGGAACGACGGCCGGCCCCGTTATCTTGGTCTCGGGTTTGTCAGAACCTTAGAGCGATTGCGTATCGATGCAGTAAGCAGGGTGGTACCGCGGTAATCAAAGATAATTATCGTCCCTGGAGTCACAGAAAGTGGCTTCAGGGACTTTTTTATTGTCCTCTCTCTTTCTATTCTGTCAGCGATGAGAAAACGATATCGTAAGAAAAAATGGAATTATAAATATTATGTCAGGCGGATCGACAGGAGGAAAAAAGATGAAACAGATTAAAATTTTTGACACGACTCTTCGTGACGGCGAGCAGTCCCCGGGCTGCAGCATGAACCTGAAAGAAAAAATCGAGATGGCGAAGCAGCTGGAACGTCTCAATGTGGATGTCATCGAAGCCGGCTTCGCGGCTTCTTCTCCGGGAGATTTCCTCTCCGTAAAAACGATTGCGGAGACTCTCAAAAACTGTACGGTGGCGAGTCTGGCCCGGGCGCTTCCGGCGGATATCGACAGAGCGTATGAAGCGGTAAAAGAAGCGGTTTCTCCGAGAATTCACACCTTTATCGCCACATCGCCGATCCATATGGAATACAAGCTTCTCATGAAGCCGGAGGCAGTTCTGGAGAGCGCGGAAGCTATGGTAAAACATGCGAAAAAGTATGTGTCCGACATCGAGTTTTCCGCGGAAGACGCGACGCGAAGCGACACGGATTTCCTGGCGAAGATCTTCGACCGGGTGATCAAAGCGGGCGCGACGACGATCAATATTCCTGATACCGTAGGATATACCACTCCGGAGGAATATTTCGCTTTCCTGACAGAGATCAGAGAAAAATGCCCTGCGCTGGATACCGTGGATATTTCCGTACACTGCCACAACGACCTGGGTCTGGCGGTGGCAAATTCTCTGGCCGCGGTGAAAGCGGGGGCTACTCAGCTGGAATGCACTATCAACGGAATCGGCGAACGCGCCGGCAATGCTTCTCTCGAAGAAATCGCCATGGCTATGAAGACGAGAAAAGATCTGTACCAGGCGGATACGAGAATCGTCACACAGGAAATTATGCGTTCTTCTAAGATGCTGTCCCGTATCACCGGTGTAAAAGTTCAGCCGAACAAAGCCATCGTCGGCGAAAACGCTTTCGCTCATGAAGCGGGAATTCACCAGGACGGCGTATTGAAGAACAAGCAGACATACGAGATCATGACGCCGGAATCTATCGGCATTACGGAGAAGAATCTGGTGCTGGGCAAGCATTCCGGAAAACACGCACTCCAGGCGCGCATCAAAGAACTGGGCTACGAAATTACAGAAGAAGATCTCAATACAGCTTTCATCAAGTTCAAGGAACTGGCGGATAAAAAGAAGCAGATCTACGACAGCGATATCGAGGCTATCGTGACAAAAGAGACCGTTAAGATTCCTAAGGTCTACGCTCTCGACCGTTTTGCGGTCAACAGCGGAAACACCATTACCAATACGGCGGTAGTGCGTCTGAGCAAAGACGATAAGCTGGTGGAAAAAATCGGAAGCGGAGACGGTCCTCTGGACGCTGCCTTCAACAGCATCGAAAAGATCGTGGGAAAGAAACTCCATCTGGAAAACTTCCGCATTCTCTCAAATACTGAGGGAAAAGACGCGCTGGGCGACGCCACGGTTCTCATCAAGGATGAGGAGAGCGGCCGCACGTCTCAGGGCAGAGGCATCAGCACCGACGTTCTCGAGGCCAGCCTGATGGCATACGTCAACGCGGTCAATAAGATGATCTACGAGGAGAGACATACTGCTGAAGAGAAATAACAGGGAACAGAAAAAAATACATCGGTGAAGCCGAGCTATTCCGCGTTTGTGTGATAAAATAGCGGAGGAGGTCCTCCGTCCTTTTGGAGGGCCAAAGCGGCTTTCGGAAGGAAAGCCCGCAGAGAAAAAGAAGAAAACGAAAAGAGCGAAAAGAGCGAAGAAAAATGGAATGTTCCGGCTTGTGGGAGAGCGCGGGGCAGGAGCCATCAATAGATCGAAGCAGAAAGGAAGAAGAAATTATGGGAATGACCATGACACAGAAGATTCTCGCGGCTCATGCGGGACTCGACTCGGTTAAGGCGGGCCAGTTTATCGAAGCGAAACTGGACGCTGTTCTGGCAAATGACATCACAGGTCCGGTAGCGATCAAGAACCTCCCGGCGATGGGTGCGGAAGAAGTGTTCGACAAGGACAGAGTCTATCTGATCCCGGATCACTTTACGCCGAATAAGGATATCAAGGCTGCGGAGCAGTGCAAGGTCCTGAGAGAGTTTGCGAGAGATCAGAAACTGACGAACTACTTTGAGGTGGGCCGTGTGGGTATCGAGCACGCTCTGCTGCCGGAGCAGGGTCTGGTGGTAGCGGGAGATGTGGTGATCGGCGCCGACTCTCACACCTGTACTTACGGCGCGCTGGGGGCTTTCTCCACGGGTATGGGGTCTACGGATATCGCCGCGGGAATGGCCAGAGGGATTTCCTGGTTTAAAGTGCCCTCCGCTATGAAATTCGAACTCAAAGGTCAGCCCCAGGGCTGGGTCAGCGGCAAAGATATCATCCTTCACATCATCGGCATGATCGGAGTGGAAGGGGCGAGATACAAGTCTATGGAATTCACGGGAGAAGGACTGAAGTATCTGAAGATGTCTGATCGTCTGACTATGGCAAACATGGCCATCGAAGCAGGTGCGAAAAACGGTATCTTCGAAGTGGATGAAATCACCATGGAATATCTGAAGGACAGAGCGAAAAGAGAACCGCGGGTCTTCAAAGCAGACGACGATGCGGAATACGATGAAACCTTCGTCATCGACCTCTCCGAAATCAGACCGACGGTGGCATTCCCTCACCTTCCGGAAAATACGAAGACCATCGATGAAGTGGGCGACATCACCATCGATCAGGTCGTCATCGGATCCTGCACAAACGGAAACATCGAAGACATGGAGGCTGCCGCGAAAGTTCTGTCAGGCAGAAAGGTGGCGGATCATGTAAGATGTATCATCTTCCCGGGAACGCAGAATGTATATAAAGAGGCGATTCAGAGAGGCTGGGCGGAAATTTTCATCGACGCCGGAGCCGTATTCTCCACGCCGACCTGCGGACCTTGCCTGGGCGGACACATGGGTATCCTCGCAGCCGGTGAAAAGGCGGTGGCTACCACAAACAGAAACTTCGTCGGCCGTATGGGTCACGTGGAGTCAGAAGTATATCTGGCGAGTCCCGCGGTGGCGGCGGCATCCGCAGTGGCGGGAAAAATCGCGGGACCGGAGGAACTGTAGAGGCTCAGCGCCCGATCGAGTAAAAGAAGAATACAGGAAAAAAGATAAAAAAGAAAGGAATCGATTATGGGTTTTACATATAAATACGGAGATAACGTAGACACCGATGTTATCATCCCTGCCAGATATCTGAATACATCGGATCCCGATGAGTTAGCGAAGCACTGTATGGAAGATATCGACGCGCAGTTTGCAGGAAAGGTGATGAAGGGCGATTTTATCGTAGCCAATAAGAATTTCGGCTGCGGCTCTTCCCGTGAGCACGCTCCCATCGCCATCAAGGCCTCCGGCGTGAAATGTGTCATCGCCACTTCTTTTGCCCGCATTTTCTTCAGAAACTGCATCAATATCGGTCTTCCGATCATGGAATGTCCGGAAGCCGCGGCTAAAATCGACGCCGGCGACGATATCGACGTGGATTTCGCTACGGGAGTGATCAAGAATAATACAAAGGGCGAGACCTATCAGTCCGAGCCTCTTCCTGAGTTTCTGAGAAATCTCATCGCCGAAGAAGGACTCGTCAACTATACGAAGAGTAAGCTTCAGGAAAAATAGAGAGAAAAAGGAAAACGCGAAAACGGACCGTGTCCGGGCGGCTCCATAAAAACAGGAGAAGAAGTTTTTTGAAAAAAGAAACGGAAAAAGCGAAATGTGCCCGGATTGAAGCGAAAGCAATAGGCAGAGCGTTTTCCGGGAAAAAAGATAGTTTTCTTAAAGATAGAATTGAATTGGATACGGCGGTTTTGGAAGCCGGCGGCCATGCCGGATTTCAAAACCGCCGCGGCATAAAACCGAAGGAGGTTAAAATATGGAATTTAATATCGCAGTGATCAAAGGCGACGGAATCGGCCCTTCTGTGGTCGACCAAGCGCTTTTGACTCTCGACAGAGTGGGCGAAATTTACGGACATAAATTTAATTATACGGAAGTTCTGGCAGGAGGATGCGCCATCGACGCTACAGGACGTCCCCTGCCTCAAGAGACTATCGACGTCTGTAAAAACAGCGACGCAGTGCTCCTGGGCGCCGTAGGCGGTCCGAAATGGGACGAACAGCCCAGCGACAATCGTCCGGAGAGAGCCCTTCTCGGACTGAGAAAAGAACTGGGTCTGTTTGCCAATATCCGCCCTGCCATGATGTTTGAAGAGCTGGCAGACGCCTGCCCTCTGAAGCCGGAGCTGGTTTCCGGCGGTCTGGACATGGTAGTAGTCAGAGAACTCATCGGCGGCATCTATTTCGGCGAACGCGGCACGAAGATGACGGATATGGGTCCTGCGGCTTACGATGTGGAACAGTATTCCGAAGGCGAAGTAAAGAGAATCGCCGAGGTGGCTTTCGATATGGCCATGAAGAGAAATAAAAAGGTCACCAGCGTGGATAAGGCCAACGTTTTAGACAGCTCCAGACTCTGGAGAAGAGTCGTTACGGAGATGGCGGAAAAGTATCCGGAGGTGGAACTCAATCATTTCTATGTGGACAATGCCGCAATGCAGATCGTGAGAAATCCGAAGCAGTTCGACGTCATCCTCACCAGCAATATCTTCGGAGATATTCTCTCCGATGAGGCGAGCCAGGTAACCGGTTCCATCGGTATGCTTCCGTCCGCTTCTCTGGCGGAAGGCAGCTTCGGCATGTATGAACCGATTCACGGCAGCGCGCCTGACATCGCAGGCCGGGATATCGCCAATCCGATGGCTACGATTCTGTCCGCGGCCATGATGCTCCGCTATACCTTCGGTCTGGGCAAAGAAGCCGACGCCGTCGAAAATGCGGTAAAGCAGGTCCTGGCGGACGGCGTCCGCACAGGCGACATCGCAAAACCCGGCGAAAAAGTTTACGGTACTGTAGAGACCGGAAAACTCATTGCAGAGGCGATAAAGTAAATAAAAAAAGATTTACTGATAAGTGAATTGTAAATAGAAGTATAAAAGCTGCTGGCGCCGAAACCGTTATCTGGTTTCGGCGCTTTTTCTAATCAACAATATTTCTCTCAAGAGAAAAAGTTCCGGCAAAACTTTTTCGAATTTTATTTGAGGATACAGGGTGTCAGTGCAGGAACTTTACTTTAAAAATCGGCTCCTTTTTTCGGCAGCTTCAGCCGGCTGGTGTACGCACCTTCTAATTTCAGCAGAGCGATCTTTTTCTCGATGCCTCCGGCGTATCCTGTCAGGCTGCCGTCGCTGCCAACCACTCTGTGACAGGGGATGAGGATGGAAATCGGATTGTGTCCTACCGCGCCGCCTGCCGCCTGGGCGGACATGCGGGGAAGGCCTCTTTTGGCGGCGATTTTATCAGCGATCTCTTTGTAGGTCAGCAGAGAGCCCCGGGGGATTTGAAGCAGAATATCCCACACTTCCTGGCGAAAGGGTGAGCCCGCGGGGCGCAGAGGCGGCATAAAACCGGGATCGGTGCTGCTGAAATAAAGATCGAGCCAGCGTTTCGTCTCATCGAAAACGGGCAGATTTTTTTCTTCGTGTTCGCCGGAAAGGGTGTCGGCAAAATATTTCTGTCTTTCGAACCACAGTCCTGTCAGGTGAGCGCCGTCGGATGCCAATAATATATCGCCTATCGGTGATACATATTTTGATGTATATTGCATGTTGTCAGTCTCCTTATTATGATCTGTTTTGTATGTTGCTTTACAATATTGCTTTCGTTATCTTACAGAGTCCTTTGCAGAGGGCTCTTTTTTACAATTTCAGATGGTTTTTGCCGCTCCAAATCTAATGAGACGATTATACTATACCCGAAGAAAAAACCGCAATCCGCTGATAATTTTTCAAATTCATTTTATAAATCAAAATTTCTTTGATTTCACGCTGAAAACTGTTATCCATAGGACTGATTATGTCAAATTATCTACTTGAAGGGAGGATAATTTGCTCTATCAAAAGAAAATGGTCTCCCTTCGAAAAGAATTCTAAAAGGAGGAATTACGACATGAAGAAAGTACTTTCTATCGTACTCTCTCTCGTCCTGGTCATCTGCATGATGCCTGTTATGGCATTCGCAGGTACAAACGATGCCGCATATAACGACATCGCAGGCGAGAAATGTGAAGGTGCTGTAAATGTTCTGGATGCATTAGGCGTCGTCGACGGCTACGAAAACGGAACTTACAAGCCTGAAAAAGTTGTTACAAGAGCGGAAATGGCAAAACTCATCATTACGGCTCTGGGAATGGACAGCTATGCGACTGCAACGAAGTCCAGCTATTCCGATATGGCGCTCGCGCAGTGGGCGATTCCATATGTTGAATATGCTACCAACTTGGGAATCATCGAGGGTGTCGGCGGCGGCAGATTCAGTCCTGGCAATCCGGTAACTTACGAACAGGCAGTTACGATGATTGTAAGAGCTCTCGGTTACACTACCGATTGTAATGAAATGAACGGTACATGGCCGGCAGTTTACGTACAGAAAGCAACTGCTCTTGGAATCTTCAAGAACGTAGAAGGCAATCAGTATGGTACTGGTGCGAACAGAGGCGATGTAGCTATCATGCTCTATAATGCGTTAGACATTCCGCAAGTATATGCGGATAAAGATGGTGAAACTCATTATAAGCAGGGCGAATATAACTCTGAAACAAAAGATTATGCCAGAATTACAATGATGTCGATTCTGAATAAAGATGGTGAATCTAAGTATCAGGTTGTAACAAGCCAGATGGCAGACGATGCTGTAACTGATATCAGAGCATATATAGGAGCTGCAGCAAAAGTCACTACTGATAAGAATGATCATGTTATCGCTGTAGGCGATATTCAGACAACATTCTTATCCGGTAAAGTTTCTAATGATGGTAAGAAATTTACTGTAGGTGATACAGAATATACTCTTCCTACAAGTGAAGATTCCTATGTTGATGTTAATGCATCGACAGGTGGAAAGGGCGAAAAACAGAAAGCTGATCAGATTAAAAACGGTGAAACATCCACTGCAAGTGATTTCAAAGGCACACTTCAGCCAAAAGCAAAGGTAACCATTGCAGCAAAGGTTTCCGGTAAGACAATCAAGGAAATTTACTCTGTAGCCGATTGGACTGTAACAAAAGCCGCAGTTATTTCTGATAGTCAGATCAATACGATCAAGAATAAACAGACACTTCTTGGATATGATTTCACTTTAAATGATGACAGAGAAATCGATATGACTTCTTTCGAATTAGTAGGCGTTGATTCCTTAGATAAGATTGAAAAGGATGATATCGTTTACGTTTATACCGGTACTGATGAAGAAATCACAAGAGTTGCTGTAGGTCAGCAGGTTGTTAATGCAGAGCTGACAAAAGTCACAAGTAACGAAAAGTATACTGTTGATGGTACGGAATATAAACTGGCCGCAAAAGAAACAGCAGGTATCAGTGAAAGTTCTCCAGGATATAGTATTGCATCTGATGTTAAAGCCGGTGATGAGGTAGAACTGTCGTTGGATGCTTATGGTTACATCTATAAGTTGGAAGCTGATTCGGCAAACAGACTTTATGCAGCTGTATTGAAGACCGGTAAAGATACAGATGCATATAATGAAACAACATATTCCTTACAGTTCTTAAATTCTGCAGGTGAAACCGTAGTCGCTAATGTAGATGATGATTATGAAACGGATTATGCAAAGGTGATGGGCGATACAGCAGGTGCAGTTAAGGCTGCAACTATCGTGAAATACCACCTGAATTCTTCCAATGAGATCGATTATATTGAAAAGGTCAATGCTGGAAATAATGCTGATGAGAAGAAGGTTTCTTCTTCCGGTTATTATAACGGCTATGAATTAGCAAGCAATGTGGTAATCTTCTCCTATAATGGTGATGACTATAGCAAGGCTGACAATTATACGGTAGTAAGCCGTGAATCTGCAATCGGTAAGGAATTTTCCGCAAGCTATGCTCTGAACGGCGATGATAAAATCGTATTAATGATCGCAGATGATCTGGTAGCAAATGATGTAATCTTCGGTTTGGTTACAGGCAACGGTAGCAATAACTCTGATGCTGGTTACTATATAGACGTGCTTACGCCGGATGGTAAGACTGCTTCGTATGATTGTTCTATGACTGTAATGAATGACATCCTTTCAAAGGCTGGCAGCGATGACCTCAAAAATCTCATGGGATTCAAGGTAAGCAGCAACAACGAAATCAAGTCTGGAAATTACGCTAAGGTAGTAACAGCAGATAAATTCTTAGGAGGAGATGATGTCCTCGCTAAGACTGGTAAAGTTGATAAGATCGAAAACGGAAGAATCACGTTGAAAGAGAGCGATGCTGGTTCTTATGGGTACACTAACGATGTTGTAATCTATAAGTATGACGCTGATGACAACAAGTATAAAGCAGACGGAGATATTTCTGATATTAAAACGGACGAAGAAGGTACAGAAATGACTGTAGCTATGTTCGATATCGACGGTGAGGATAGCGTTTATGATGTTGTCGTTATCTTTAAAGCTTAATTTATGATAGATAAGTTTTCTATCATAAATTGAATCAGATTTTAATTAATCTGTAAAAATAATGTTGTGAAAAGACCGGTTTCTTAGGAAGCCGGTCTTTTCAGTTAATAAAGTAGATAATATAATGTTTGCCAATCCTATAGTAAAAACAATATATAGTTCTATTTTGTATGCAAGTGTGATGAGAGTTACACTTGCATATTTTTATATTTAAATCCCTGCGGTAGAGTGGATGGAATCGGGAAAACTGGATATATAATATTAAGTGATTTTGATTATCTTTGGAGGAAAACCATGCAAAAGATTATTTTACTCGAAGACGGCATAAAAAATTATATCAGGCACTGCGCCAGAGAGAGAAAACTCTCTGAAAATACGCTGAAAAGCTATCGTATCGTTTTAAACAAATTCCGGAGATTCGTCCGGAAAAATATGCAGATCGATCAAATTCAGGAGGTTACAAAAGAGGTGATTCGTGTTTATCTCGAGCATCTCAACGAGTCCTGGAAGAGTTCCACGGCCAGGCACCATATCAATGTAGTGCAGGGCTTTTTTTCGTATCTGGAGGAAAATGAGATCATAGAGGACACGCCTTTCCGCAAGATGCACATACGGATTCGGGAACCGAAGCGGCTGCCGGAGGCCTTGAGCCTGGGGGAGATGAACCGGATCCTGAAAGCCGTCTACAGTTCCCCTGCGCCTGAATCCGGACTGGAGGAACATCTGGCGGAGATGATTCACTGGAGAGATTGTGTGATTATCGAATTCCTCTTCTCTACCGGGATGAGAGTGCAGGAACTGTGCGGATTGAAGTTTGAAGATTTTGACCGCGAAGAGGGAATTATTACGGTGATCGGAAAAGGAGACAAACAAAGAAGATGCTATATCACAGACAGACGGGTGCTGGAGGTCTACGAACGATATCTGAAATACCGGCAGTGTTATGCGAAAAATGACAGGCATATCTTTATCACGAGATTTGAAAGTCCTATGTCTACTCAGGGAGTAAGAGATCTGGTGACAAAGTACACCGAGTTGGCAGGCATCCGCCGCAAGGTGACGCCCCATACCTTCCGTCATACTTTCGCTTCTATGCTGGTGGAAGAAGGGGTCGATCTGTCCCATATTCAGAAGTATATGGGGCACAGTACGATTTCTACCACTCAGATCTATCTGCATATTTCCGATCAGAACGCACGGCGCGTCCTTATGGATAAGCACCCGAGAGGGCAGATCGATACGGGAAGGTATCTGCGGTAAACTGTCATCTCAGAGGGAATGCCCGTAGAACTCGGGGAGAAGCGCATTCGCCGCCGCATAGGCGGAGGTGATCCTCTGGTAAGTGATACTGCGCAGGAGTAGTCTTTTGTTTGGCGGAATATAAGAGCCGCACAACAGCTGTTCGACGGAGATATCGAGAAGACCCTGCAGAGCATAGAGATTGTCGATGCTGGGCAGCGCTCTGCCGTCCAGCCAGCGATAAATACCCTGGGGACAGGAAAGCCCCAGGTAGCTCTGAACATCCTTGACGGAGAGGCCTCGGTCTTTTAAAAGATTGTGCAGATGAAGACCGGTTTTTTTATTGTCTATCGTATGCAGATGGGACGGGAGTTTTTTGGCCATTTATGAAGAACCTCCTTTAACGATTTACTTTACAATAATTATATCAGATAGATTGTAAAAAAGCATTGGACTGTTAGTCAAATTTTAGAAGGACCGCATAAAGCGGAGGGAGAACCTTCGACGTATTTTACAGGATTCTCACAGCGGGGCAGGTTGCGGAGGGTGATTAAACATAGTAAAATGATATTGTTACAGATAGAGCCGAAGCTCAGAGAGGCGGGATAATATGTCGGAAGACAAGAGAAAAAAATTTGCGGATTTAAATATACACGGCATCGAGAGCGGCAGTGCGTTCGAACACAGCCGGATTAACGTGGATGAGGATGAGGATACGCAGCGGGATCTCGCGAAAATGGCAGAGATCGAAGAGCGCAATGCGAAGATGGAACGCATACGTCTGGATAAGGAAAAAGTCGTCGGCAGCGAAGTGAAAAAAACTGTTCGGGACGGCGTACAGATCCGCACTTATCGCGTTGCTCCGGGTGCAGATACTGTATATAATGTGCGGACAGAATCAGAGATCGACAGAGAAATTGCGGAATATCGGAAAAAGAAAGAAAAAGAGCAGGAGGATTTATTTGATCTGGATATTGATTCCAGATCGGTCAGCGCGGAGGAAGCGCAGTCGCAGATCAGGATTGATCCGGAGCAGGTGGCGGAGTATCTGAAAAAGATCGTCAAAGACGATCGGATCGTGTGCATCGGAGACAGCATCACCTACGGTTTTGAAGTGGAAGGTACGCTCACCTGGATCGGGAGACTGCGCAGAGAAGAGGAGATCAATCTCCTGAATGTGGGCATCAACGGCGATACCTGCGGCAACATGCTGGGACGTTTTAAAGAACATGTGATTGATCTGGCGCCGAAAGCGGTATTTATCATGGGCGGGGGCAATGATATCCTGGCCGGTACACCGCTGGAATACGTGACAAACAGCGTTGCGACGATGGCTCAGATGGCCCTCAATAAAGGTATTGTACCGATAATCGGCATCGCTCCGGAACCGTCTCCGAAAGATGTGCCGAAGGAATGGCACCAGCTGATGGACTATAATCAGGTAAGGGAGCAGATGGCTACTTACAAAGAATGGCTTATCACTTTTGCGAAAGCAAATCTCCTGCCGTACATCGATTTCGATACCGGGATGAAGACAAAGCTGCATACCGGCTATGGAAGATATTTTATGGACGGCGTCCATCCGAATCCGGCGGGCCACAAGATCATGGCTTCCATCGCAAAGCAGGGATTTCAGGATATGGGAATTCTGCCGAAGCCGGAGGAGGATGACCGGTTCTCTCTTTAAAATACGAGATTGCCCGGAGATAATTACGGAAGGAAGATAATATGTACGAAGAATTGAGAGAGATCATTGATAACAGTCATAGAATCGTATTTTTCGGGGGCGCCGGCGTATCTACCGAAAGCGGCGTTCCTGATTTCCGTTCGGAAAACGGCCTTTGGAATGCCAAGACCAGGTTTCAGTGCACCCCGGAAGAGATCGTCAGTCATTCTTTCTTTATGAGCCGGACCGACGATTTTTACGAATATTATATGCAGAATCTGATTTTCCCCGATGTTCATCCCAACGCTACTCATTATGCGCTGGCGAGATTAGAAGAGATGGGGAAGCTCAGAGCGGTCGTTACTCAGAATATCGACGGGCTGCATCAGGCGGCGGGCAATACGGAAGTTTACGAACTTCACGGGACTATTTCCCGGGCTTACTGCATGAAATGCGGGAAACGACACACCCTCGAATATACGCTGAATAAAGACAACTGGAAGGAGGACACCTGGACGCCGCTGTGCGAGTGCGGCGGAATTCTCAAACCGGATGTGGTGCTTTACGAAGAGCCTCTCGACAACGACGTCATGATGGGTGCGCTGCGGGCGATCAGCGAGGCGGATACTCTGATTGTCGGAGGAACGTCACTGATCGTCTATCCTGCCGCGGGCCTGATACAGTACTTCAATGGAGATCATCTGGTACTCATCAACAAGCAGGAAACGGGTTTTGACGAAAAAGCGGATCTGGTGATTCACGATTCTCTGGGAAAAGTCTTCTCTTCGGTCGTCGACGGCATAGAGTTTTCTGCGACGCCGGTGCGGCTCAGAGGCGAAGAAAAAAATTCCGCGGAGACGGCGGACGTTGAATAATTCTGAAACGCCGGTGCAGCTGACCGGAATGCGAGCCGGTATTCCGCTGTATTTTCAGCAGCGCATCGGAGGAAGGCCGGAAGAGACAGTAAAATGAAAAACGACAGGAGGACATGAAGTTTTGAATATTTTAGTATCAAATGACGACGGAATACAGGCGAAGGGGCTGCGGGTTCTGACGGAAGCCCTCAGCGCGGTTCCGGAGTGCAGGGTTTTTGTCTCCGCGCCGAACGGACAGCGGAGCGCCTGCGGACACGGTATCAGTATGAACGATATGATCCGGGTCTTTGAGGGAAAGGTTCCCGGGGCGGTGATGGCGCAGTCCATTTCCGGAACCCCTGCGGACAGTGTAAAGTTTGGCATCCGAAGACTGCGATCGGAATTCGGCATCGAAGTAGATGCGGTATTTTCCGGTATCAATCACGGAGGAAATATCGGAAGCGACGTCCACTATTCCGGCACGGTTTCTGCGGCTGCCGAGGGACTTTTATGCGGGGTGCCGGCGGTGGCCGTTTCCGTCGGCTCTCATCATCCCACAGATGAGATGCTGGAAAACTGTACGAAGATCATACAGGACGTCTGCGTCAAGGCAGTTCCTGAAATGGAGCGGACGACGCTTCTGAACGTCAATCTGCCTGCGATTCCTCTCAGAGATATGAAGGGCTTGAAGGTGACCAGGCTGGGGCCGAGAGAATATGACGAAAACTTCGATATTCTCGTCAATCCGAGAGAGGAGAAATATTTCTGGTACAGCGGAAAACTGGTGGAATACAGCGGTCTGGCTGAGGATCTGGATACGATGGCACAGCAGGACGGTTATGTGTCAGTCACTCCGCTGAAGCTGGATATGACCGATCACGAACTTCGCGAAAAAGTGAAAAAGTGGGATCTTCAGTTTCGGTAGAGAGACTGACGGATATGGTTGCAATCCGGTGAAAGGGGCATGAGTTATAAAATTCAATGGATTTTTTTAAGAATAAAATATCTCTGAAGAGTAAGGAGGAATTGGATTCCTTTCTGAATAAATTTCCGCACGAGACGTCAGGTTTATCGTTTTCCTCGATCTACATGTGGAGCAGAGAATATACCTATACATACAACATTATCAACGACTATCTGTGCATTGCGGGACTGAGCAATTTTGAAAATGAAGCGGAGGCGCCGTTTCTTTTCCCGATTCTTCCGAGAGAAGGCAAATGTGATAAATCGAAACTGAAAGATACATTTGATGTGCTGATACGACGGTTTTCTGATCTCGGAAAACCGTTTGTCATGCGCCTCGTCCCTGCGAATCTGAGACAGATCTACGAAGATGCGATGCCTGGAAGGTTCGTCTTTATCGACGACCCGTCCAATGCGGATTATCTGCATCTTGCCGAGGACCTCGCCGAGCTTCGGGGGAAAAAGTTCCATGGAAAAAAGAACCACCTGAATCGGTTCAACAGCGAATACGCATCGGATTATGAGGTGATTCCCATGTCTTCCGCTCTGACGAAGGAGGCTCTGGATTTGGTAAAGCGCATAAACGATGTGAAAGACGTGTCCTATTGTGAGCGTCTGCTCTTGAACGGGGAATACGAAATGATGGAAAAGATTCTTCCGGATTTCGAAAAGATCGGGCTGGAAGGCGTGGCGATCCGCATCGGCGGCACGTTACAGGCGTTTGCTTTCGGAGGACGGCTGGGAGAGGATACCATCGTAGAGCACGTAGAAAAAGCGAATGTGGCATATACGGGGATCTATCAGAAGCTTAACAACGAATTTTGCCGCGCTGCAGCGGATCGGTATAAGTATGTCAACCGGGAAGAGGACATGGGTCTGGAAGGCCTGAGAAAGTCCAAAATGTCTTACAGGCCTCTGAGGCTTGTGGACAAGCAGATCGTCCTTTTGAAAGGCGATGAGAAAGCCATGAAGAGTTACGGAGATCCGTATTAGACGATCACAGATTTCAAAGCACGGTTTTCGGGATTCCTCCGCTCGATGCTGACAGCGAAGTACAGAGACGGAGAAAATAAAAATCGAATAAAAATCGGCGGCTGTGCCGGTGAGAAAGCGGAATGCCCGAAAAGCTGGATACGCATAAGGAGTATCAAAGAAAGCAGGAAAAACACAAAAAAGCAGGCAATCACTGCGCAAAAATCTTTATGACAAGCGAATAATCGCCAGAAAACGGCACTATCCAACGGATAGTGCCGTTTTCTTATCTAAAAAAGGAAAGGAGTACGGAAAAATGAGCTTTGATTATTACTACGGCGAGCAGTCGGAGAGCTTCCGCTTCCTGCGCGTCTCCCGGCTGTTGTTTACCGCCCCGCAGTTTCGCGGCCTGTCCACAGATGCCAAGCTGCGATACAGCCTGATGTTGGACCGTATGTGCTTATCCGCCCGTAATGACTGGTATGACGGGCAGGGGCGCATATTTATCCACTACACTGTGACAGATATCACGGAATACCTCAACTGCAAAAAGGACAAGGTATTAAAGCTGCTGAATGTGATGGATAATAAAAAAGGTGTCGGCTTGATTGAACGTGTCCGTCAGGGACAGGGCAAACCGTCCAAAATTTATGTCAGGCAGTTTACCTCGCAAGGGTGTCCAGATCCGCCCCATCATTCCATCGGCAGCCGCAGTCAAGACTGCACGGAAGCGGAAGTCTTGACTGCTCAAAACAATACCGCTGCATCGCGGAAAACAGGAAGTCAAGAATACGGAAAAACCGAATGTAATTATACTAATAAGAATTATGCTGAGTTAATTAAATCATATCCATTTATCTATCCATCCCGAAACGGATTTACAGCGGGACAGTCAGTTATCAGGCCAGCTAAATCCAGTCACACAACAAACAGCGACGCCTTGCGGCGTCGCTGTCCGCGCAAGTACCGCATTTGTGCCACAAATGCCGCTTGTCAGGGGTATACCCCTGGAAACCTCACCCACAGCAGCGGGGCGTTACCCCGTGCGCGGAGGATATCCCACCGTCCGTCCACCGTCAAGGCCGGGCGCTTGCTGCGCAACCGCCCGCGAGCCGTCCCTTCGAGGGGGGGCGGACCTCCGGCGGGATAAATGGCCACCAAGAGATAACACTGGCAAGCAGAGCGGCAAGAACTTCAAGCGGCCGCAGTATAAAAAGCTCGCGCGGCGCATGAAAAAAGACGATCTGCTCTACATCAAGAGCATCGACCGTCTGGGGCGCAACTACAAGGAAATTTTGGAACAATGGCGCATTTTAACAAAGGAAAAAGGTGTGGATATCGTTATGATGAATATGCCCCTGCTTGACACCCGGCGCGGCAAAAACCTAATGGGGACGTTCTATGACAAGGCTGTACGGTTTGAAAAAGAGGGTTAAATCAAACGAAAAGAGTTTGGGAAAGCTGTACTTTTTCAAAGGAGCGTTTCAGCCTGTAATTTACGGCAGAAGCTCTTGAGAAACCAAGGGGAATAAAGTATAATTTTCATAGGTGCTACCCCCCCCTCACCGTCTTGAAAAGTACAGTTTTCCAAGACGGTGAGGGGGGGGGTATATCAATATATCCCGCTATTTCCTAAAAAATAAGGAGGTAATTAACATGAAAAGACGATTGTTGTCAGCATTATTGGCAGCCGCCATGATGCTGACGATGACGCCGGCAGCGTTCGCGGCGGACGGTGACGCGGTGCCCGCGGCCGCAGCGACTGCTTTGCCGGAAGCAGAGGATGGCGTCATCACCCTGACGGGATCTGTGAACCTCACGGAGACGCAGGTGTTTGATACCAATACCACCATCGACCTGAATGGCTTTGACATCACGGCCACCAACTGCCGCGCGCTCTGGCAGAAGAGCGGTACCCTGACCTTGACGGGCAAGGGCACTGTGAGAGCCAACAAGGTGGGCGATACTGACTGGCTGAGCAGCAGCTCCGTCATCCGCGTAGGCGACGGCAGCGATTACACGGTTGAGTCAAGTAGTGAAACTGCTGCCGGTATCGTCATCGATGATGAGGTGACGGTCTCCAGCACCTACTGCTACGGCCTGTCTGTCTTCGGCGGCGCTACCAAGGAAATTGCCGACATCAGCGGTACCATCAGTGCCCCCAATGCCATCGGCACCAACGGCATGGATGTGAAGACCGCCCCCACCATTACGCTGGGGAAAACCGCCAAGGTGACCGCCAGCGAGGGCTACGCCATGTATCTGCCCGCGGCGGGTACTTACAACATTGCCGGTACGGTTGAAGGCCCGGGCGGCATCTGCCTGAAGGCGGGCAAGTGCGACATTACCGTTGAGAACGGCGCGGTGATCACAGCCACCGGTGAGCCCGGCTGGAATCCCGACAGTGTGGAGATCAAGGATGCGAAGGTCGGGGAGAAGACCTATACCTGGCATCACAACAGCAACGGCTCCGCCACCGCCAATTACGCCGTGGTGATCGAAAACAACGCCAGCTATGCCGGCGCGTCCAAGATCAACATTAACGGCGGTGAGATCAACGGCAAGGTCGCCGTCTACAACGACTACGGCCCTGCAAACAACGCCAAGCCGATCGAACAAGGCAAGGCGGGCACGATCACCATCACCGGCGGCACCTTTACCGATGATGTGAGCAAGTATGTCGCCGACGGCTGTGTTCAGGATGAGAACGGCGCTGTGGTTGCTCTGACGGAGAGCACTGCCGCAGCCAAGACGGCGGACGGCACTCTGCACGCCACTCTGGCTAAGGCTGTCGCTGCCGCCAAGGAGGGCGAGACCGTCACCCTGCTGCGGGATGCAACGTATAACGCCCGCATCAACATCGACAAGAATTTGACGCTGGATCTGGGAGGCAAGACGCTGACCTCCAACACCAGCCACTCCTTTGTGGTCTACACCGATAAGTCTTTCACCGTGCAGAACGGCACGATGAAGAACAACGTGGGTACAGCCATTTTCGGATTGAAGAGCAGCAAGATCACCCTTGCCAAGGATGCCACGCTGGATGTTCATGACGGTATCGTCGCTACCAACAGCATGGCAGCCGAGGGTAATGCCGCCGTCAACATTTACGGCACCATCAACAGCACGGATGTCGCTGTCTGGAGCCAGGGACCGAAGAACACATTTAATCTGGACGGCGCCAAGATTACCTCCAACTATTTTGGCGTGTATCAGAACGGCTCCTTTGGCGGCAACACATTCCACATCAAGAACAGCACGATTGCAGATGGATCGGGCGGCGCCACCGGCATCTACATCTCCAACAGCAAAACTAACACCGATGAGACTGAGCAGGGTTATCAGACGCTGACAATTGAAAACAGCAAGATCACCGGCAACACTGGCATTGAGGTAAAGTTCACCAATGTGACCATTTCCGGTGAGAATACCGAGATCACCGCCACCGGAACCCCTGTTGATGTGACACTGAACAACAACGGTTCTGTGACCACGGGCTATGCCCTGGCCATTACCCACAACGGGACGGATACATCCAAGGACGCCGCTGACGGTACCATCACGGTGGAAAACGGCAAGTTCTCCGGCGTTGTCGGCATTCAGGAACCTTCTGCGGACAAGACGACAGAAGCGACAATGGCTATCAAAAACGGCCACTTCACCTCTGCTCCTGACGCGGCTTATCTGGCAGAGGGCAAGACCCTTGTGAAGAGCACGGAAACCGGCTACAACTGGATGGTGGCCGATAAGCAGGCTGACGCCGCCGAGGTGCTCCCCGCCGACCCCGAGGCCAAGATCGAGCTGCCTGAGGATGCGAGCAATGATGATGAGGCGCTGGCAAGTAGCGCCCTTTCCGCGCTGCAGGGCAAGGATAATCCTCCCTCTGTGGACGCCAATGTGATGACCGCCGGAGCCAGCGCTGTGGCCAACGCCAACGCCACCACTCCGGCTGAAGGTCTTGCAGAACTGAAGAAGCAAGGCGTTGTTACAGATGATTCGACCACAGCGGATAAAGTCACCATCGTGGTTCAGCCGTATCTGGATATCAAGATCACCGGCGCTGAGGGTGACGGTAATACCAAGACACTGATTTTGGACGTCACGCCGATGTATCAGAAGGTGGCCACCACCGCCGACCTTGACTCTAATGGTGAGATCAAGGTGCAGAAAGGCGCGGATAAGGTAGAGGGTGCCAACGCGGTTATCCTCGCTTCCGGTGAGATGAAGATCACCGAACCGGTTACCGTTACGATTCCGCTGCCGGATTCCTTTACCGCAACTAACGATGCGAAGATCGGCCACAAGGGCTATGTGTACACCGGTACGATCGATAACAACCATGTTCTTACCTTTGTGAACCCCCACGGCTTCTCCGAGATCATTATCGGCGCGGTAGTTGCCGCCACGAACGAGACCACCGGCGAGGAGTACAGCGACCTGCAGAAGGCTCTGGACGAGGCCAAGAACGGCGAGACCGTTATCATTAAGACCAAACCCGAGGCAGGCAAGACCTTCACCATGGGTGGCGACAGCCGCGAGATCAAGGTGAAGAATGGCACCGGCGATAAGCTGACCATTACCATCAATGGCGAGGAGCGCAAGGATGTGGATAATAACGACACCTTCCAAGTAAAGTACACCCGTCCGTCCTCTGGCGGCGGTTCTTCCGTCCCGACCTACGCGGTGACCGCAGACAAGGCGGAGAACGGCTCTGTCAACGTCTCCCCGAAGAACGCCTCCAAGGGCGCAACGGTAACCGTGACCGTCAAGCCCGACACCGGCTATGAACTCGACACGTTGACCGTTACCGACAAGGACGGCAAGGAAGTAAAGCTCACCGACAAGGGCGACGGCAAGTTCACGTTCGAGATGCCGGCTTCCAAGGTTACCGTCAAGGCGACCTTTGCCAAGGTTGGCGAGCAGCCGGGAATTTCCTTTATCGATGTGGCTACCGGCTCGTATTACTATGACGCAGTGGAGTGGGCCGTGGAGAACGGTGTGACGGAAGGCACCAGCGCGACTACATTCAGCCCGGACGCGTCCTGCACCCGTGCGCAGATGGTCACGTTCCTGTGGCGCGCTAACGGCTCGCCCAAGGCGACCGTCGCGAACCCGTTCACCGATGTGCAGGCTGACGCGTATTATTACGATGCCGTCCTGTGGGCGGTTGAAAAAGGCATTACGAGCGGCACCAGCGCCACGACCTTTGCGCCCGATGCTACCGTGACCCGCGGACAGACCGTGACGTTCCTGCATCGTGCGAACGGTTCCCCGGCAGTTTCCGGCAGCAGCCCGTTCAATGATGTGGCAGCAGACGCTTACTATACAGCAGCTGTCCAGTGGGCAGTTACGGAAGGCGTCACCAGCGGCACCAGCGCGACCACGTTCGCCCCGGATGCGCCTTGCACCCGCGCCCAGATCGTGACGTTCCTGTACCGCGACATGGCATAACCTGCAATCTATTACTTATAAACACCTGAAGAGGACTCCCGTGCGGTATCGCATGGGAGTTCCTTTATTTCGGGGAAACAAATGTGTCCCAACTTGGGACGCATTATGGGAGGTGTTCCGATGGCAGGCCATGCCCACGCAAAGCCGCCAAAGAGAGAAAGAACCATAGACGGTACTACATATATCGTGACCTCGCATTTCAAACAGGCAGGCAGTACCGCAGCTGACCATGTACGGCGTCTGATCGACGTTGCCACAAAAGAACGGAAAAACGGCGTAAAACGCTGAAAATTTATACTATTTTTTTACAAAATAGTATAATAATAGTGTCATAAAAGACCTGTTGCAGTGACTGCCGGAATGGAGGTCTATCATGAAAAGGCAGTCTGTTATCAACTATCCACATCGAGATTTAGAAGCAGAAAAATGGGCGGCACTGTACGTCCGTCTCTCCCGCGATGATGACAACGAGGGCGACAGTAATTCCATCGCCCATCAAATCGAAATCCTCAAAAAGTACGCGAAAGACCATAACATCACCCGGTATAAAGTCTATAAAGATGACGGATTTTCAGGTAAGAATTTCAACCGTCCCGGCTTTCAGGAGATGCTTTCCGATATCGAAAACGGCCTTGTGAGCACGGTCATTGTCAAGGATATTTCGCGCTTCGGACGCAACTACATTGAGGTGGGGATGTATACGGAATCTGCTTTCCGGAGTTTGACGTGCGGTTTATCGCCGTCAATGACGGCGTGGACAGCGAGCGTGAGGACAACGACTTTACCCCGTTACGAAACACCATCAACGAATGGTATGAGCAAGACACGAGCAAGAAGATCCGCGCTGTGTTCCGGGCAAAGGGCATGAGCGGCAAGCGGCTCTCCACTCAGGCTCTCTACGGCTACCTGTGGGACAGTGAGGGAAATCTGACAACCGACCCGGAAACCGCGTCGGTTGTCAAGCTGATTTTCCAGCTTACCGCCGAGGGCAACGGTCCCGGAAAGATCGCCCGCCGCCTGCGGGAAATGGAGATCGTCACGCTGGGGACGATGGAGTTTGAGCGCACGGGGCGCACCCGCCGCTATGACCCGGAGAACCCCTGCTTCTGGCTGTCCAGCACCATTGTCCACATTCTCAACAACCGCGATTATCTCGGCCATACGGTAAACTTCAAGACCACAAGGAAATCCTACAAGTGCAAAAAGACGGTTCAAAATCCGGAAGAAAAGCAAATAGTTTTTGAGAACACCCATGAGGTTTTGGTATCGCAGGAAATGTGGGAGATTGTGCAGAAGAACAGGGAGAACCGGCGCAGACCAACCCGTATGGGTGATATGGGATTGTTTTCCGGCCTGTTATACTGCGCTGACTGTGGTCACACGCTCAACCTCGACCGCACGAAATCATGGGCACGGGAGCAGGGCAACTACACCTGCGGCACTTACAAACGGAAAAAGGGCGAATGTACCGCCCACTTTATCCGGGCGATGGTGCTGGAGCAGCTTGTGCTGGAAAACCTGCGGGGAGTTATTGCATTTGCCCGTGAGGACACCGAGGGCTTTATCCGGCAGGCCATGTCCAACCGGATGGCGGCGCAGATGCAGGAGCAGGCCAAACGGATGCTGGAACAGCAGGAGCGGCGCATTACGGAAATCGACAGCATTATCAAGTGGCTGTATGAGGACAACATCAGCGGCAAGCTGACTGATGAACACTTTTCCCAAATGTCCACCGACTATGAGCGGGAACAGGCCGGTTTACAGGTCAGCGTGGAAGAACTGCGGGAGAGCGTTGCGGCCTGCGAGCAGCAGAGCGTCAATATGGACAGCTTTTTGAAGCTGGTGAAGAAGTACACCGTGCCGGACAAGCTGTTCCCCGAAATGCGAACATCCTTATGAACACACTTCAAAGGATTTCCGCTTTTTGTATATCTGCACAAAGTCATGGGCGATTTAAAAAATATCCGGGACAAAAATATATTTCCCATATTTTTTGCTAAACTAATATATGTAAAAAAATAATTTGTATGGAATAATAAAATCAGTTGGATTTAGTAGAAACAAATGTTAAACTATACATATACAAGAGGTGCCGTCATATAGGGTGAACGGGTTATTTCGGTACGTGCACGGCGGCGTCCTCATGTGAGACAATCAGCAGCAATTCCCTCGAACAGAAGGAGGTACCTCTATGAAAGATGTTGTAATCGTAAGTGCGGCAAGAACTCCGATCGGTCGTTTCGGAAAGTCTTTAAACGGTGTGACAGCGGTTAAGCTCGGCGAGACAGCGATGAAAGAAGCGGTGGCCCGCGCCGGAATTTCTCCGGATCAGATCGACGAGGTTATATTCGGCTGTGTTCTCCAGGCGGGCCAGGGACAGAGCGTGGCGCGGCTGGCGGCTATGGGAGCGGGTATTCCTAAGGAGGTTCCTTCCTTTACTATAAATAAGATGTGCGGATCGGGTCTGAGGTCTGTCAGCCTGGCTGCACAGATGATAAAGGCCGGTGACGCGGAAATCGTGCTGGCCGGCGGTACGGAGAGCATGACGATGGCTCCTTATCTCGTCCAGAAAGCGAGATGGGGCGCGCGTATGGGTAACGTCCCTATGGAGGACGCTATGCTGAGAGACGGCCTGACAGACACCTTCAGCGGCCTGCATATGGGTATCACCGCCGAGACCGTAGCGGAGCAGTGGGGCATCACCAGAGAGGAGATGGACGATTTTTCCTATAATTCTCAGCAGAAGTGTGAAGCCGCGATCAAAGCGGGTAAATTTAAAGATGAAATCGTACCGGTGGAAGTTCCTCAGTGGGATGGCAGCAAGGTAGTTTTCGACACGGACGAACATCCGATTTTCGGCATCGCCAGAGAAGCGTTTGACGGTGCGAAGCCTGCGTTTAAGAAAGATGGTAAAGTCACAGCTCTCAACGCATCGGGCATCAATGACGGCGCAGCAGCAGTCATCGTAATGTCTGCGGATAAGGCGGAGGAACTGGGCATCAGACCGATGTGCAGGATTAAGTCTTATGCGTCCGCCGGGGTAGATCCTTCCATCATGGGGATCGGACCGGTTCCCGCTACGAGGAAAGCTCTGGAAAAGGCCGGACTTGAGCTGGCGGATATCGATCTGATCGAAGCAAATGAAGCATTTGCCGCACAGTCTCTGGCGGTAGGCAAGGATCTGGGTATCGATCCGGAGAAGCTCAACGTAAACGGCGGGGCGATCGCTCTCGGCCATCCGATCGGGGCATCCGGCGCAAGAATCCTCATCTCCCTTCTCTACGAGATGGAAAGACGCGGATCAAGATACGGCTTGGCCACGCTCTGTATCGGCGGAGGTATGGGAACTGCGATGATCGTCGAAAAGTAGACGCCGAATGAAAGCGATATTATATGGCAACCAGGCTGCCTCGGGATTATAATATCCTGAGGCAGTTTTTTGCCTTATTTTTTAATTGCAAAACTCATATATTTTCTTGCAGACCATTTGTTTTTCCTGTGAAATGTCCGAAGGAGGTAAATTATGTCTTTCATACAGCTCAATACTTATGCGAAAATCAATCTTTCGCTGGATATTACGGGAGTCAGAAAGGATGGCTATCACGAAGTTTCCATGGTGATGCAGGCTGTGGATCTGTCAGACGTGCTTTCCGTGGAACTGAAATCCTCTGAGACCAGCAGAATTTTTCTCACTTCGGACAGTGCGGACGTGCCGGATGATGAGAGGAATGCCGCTTATCGTGCGGCCCGGATGATACTGGATCTTTACGAAAGTGCGGCTCAGAGCGGCGGGGAGAATTCCTCCGTTCCGAAAGAAAATAATTCCTCCTGGGAAGTACATATAGATATTAAAAAGAACATTCCCGTGGCTGCGGGTCTCGCGGGAGGAAGCTCCAATGCGGCGGGCGTTATTTTAGCTCTGAATCGGCTGTTGGGGATGGATCTTTCCCTTTCCCGTCTCTGCGCCGCAGGGGAAAAGATCGGCGCGGATGTTCCGTTTTGCATTATGGCGGCCGCTGGAAGTCAGCGCCGGCTTCTGAACATCAAGGGCGGTGCTTCCTGTGCTCTCGCCGAGGGAATCGGCGAAATTCTTACACCGCTCCGGTCCGTTTTGTTCTGGGTAGTATTGGTGAAGCCGCCGGCAGGGATCTCTACAGCGGAAGTTTATCGGAGAATAGATGAAATTTCTATAAAAAAACATCCGGAAACCGCTCATTTGATCGAAGGTATATCATCCGGCAATATGCAGAAAATAAAATCATCTATGGGTAATGTGCTGGAAAATGTAACTTTTTCCATGTGTCCTGAGAGCGGGGCTCTCAAAGAGCGCCTGAGCGAAAAAGGGTGCGTGGCGGCGATGATGAGCGGCAGCGGTCCTACGGTTTTCGCATTGTTTCAGGCCCGGGAAAAAGCGGCGGCGGCAGTCTCATCTTTAAGAGACCTGAAAGAGCAGGGATACAGTATATTTTTAGTGAAAACACTTCAGTAAGCACCTTGTATACACAGTACAATTCGTTTATAATATGAGAAGGCGGCTGGGGAAAACATCAGCCTTTGCCCCATATTACCTATGAAAAATATGTGATAAGTAATATATTTGATTGTACAGGAAAAATGTGTAGATGAAAGAGAAGAGATAGGAGAGGTGCAGTGTTTAATATTAACATGCAGGAGCACAAACCGCTTAGAGAATTAGTTTATGAAGAATTGAGGCTTCTGATTATGACAGGTCAGATTAAGCCGGGAACCAGAATGATGGAGATCGAGCTCGCGGAAAGCATGGGAGTCAGCAGAACACCTGTCAGAGAGGCGATCCGCCAGTTGGAGAAGGATAATCTCGTTACGATAGAGCCGAGAAAGGGCGCTTATGTTTCCGATATTTCAGCCGAGGATTTCGACAGCATGATGATCGTCCGTGAACCGCTGGAAGGGCTTGCGACTTATCTTGCGACGATCAATATGTCTGACGAAGAATTGACGGAAGTTCGCAGAGCGGCGGACGCCTGTGAAAAGGCTATCGCCTCCGGCAATCAGGAAGAACTGACGAAGGCGGACACTCACTTTCACAATGTGATCACCCATGGCAGCGGTAATACGTATCTGATCAATCTGTGTCAGGATCTGCAGGAGAAGGTAACGCGCTTCCGCTATATATATTTTAAGTCCAGTAAGAGAGCCGAAGAAATTGTAAATGAGCATAAACTGATCGTAGATGCCATGGAGAAGAGAGATGCGGAAGAAGCCCGCGGATACTCCATCGAGCATATCAATAATCTCAGAAAATCTATCGACAGAGAAGAAGATTTCCGTCCGGGTGCCAATTCTTAGCCGCATCGGAAAAGCCGCGGCTGCCGGCGTGGAGTGGAAGTACAGGTGGATAGGAGCTGTTTCGGCTGCCGGCCGTCTGACAGCCGTCCGTTTTTTGCGCTGTGGATTCCCGGGATTGCGGCGATCTTGATTTAGGAGTGTGATATTATGTCAGAAAGGTCCTTTGAAATCGGTCCGATTCGTCCGCCCAGCGAGGCTTCCAGTCTCCTGCTTCAGGTGACGAGAGGGTGTACGTGGAACAAATGCCGCTTCTGTACGGTTTATCGCGGTTCAGGCTTTCAGATGATCCAGCCGGAGGAGATCAGGAAAAATATCGACAATATGGCGTATTTCAGAGATCTGCTGCTGTCCTGCAGCACGGACGAAGGCATCGTGGATAAAGCAAAGCTTTACGGTTATCTGGAAAATTTCAGCAATGATGAGCTGCAGTGCTTTTATATGATTTATAACTGGCTTTCTCACGGCGGAAAATCAGTCTTTCTTCAGGACGGAAATTCCATTGCGCTAAAGCCGGAGAAGTTAGCCGGCGTACTCGTCTATCTTCGGGAGAAGTTTCCTCATATCGAGAGGGTAACGACTTACGGCAGAGCGGAGACGATGTCGCGCTGGTCGGAAGAGCAGTGGCGCCTGTTGCATCAGAGCGGGCTCAACCGGATTCATACGGGTTTTGAAAGCGGTTCGGACAATGTGCTGAAGCTGATTCATAAAGGTCTGACGCAGGAGCAGGAAATCGACGGCGGCCGCAAAGTAAAAGCCGCCGGACTCGAACTCTCCGTGTATTTTATGCCGGGCATCGGAGGTGTGGAATTCCACGATGAAAATGCGGAAGAGACGGCCTATGTGGTGAATCAGATCGATCCGGATTTTGTCCGCCTGCGGACATTTGTACTGAAGTTGGAATCCGAGATGTACGATATGAAAAAAGCCGGCGATTTCAGTGAATTGACGGACATCGAAAAACTGCAGGAAATCCGGAAACTCATCGAAAAAATCGATCGCCCGGATGTGACAGTGGTCAGCGATCATATCGTGAATCTGGTAGGTTCTCTCAATCATCCGATCCGCCGGAAAGGTGAAATGCTTGCGAAGATCGATGAGGTTCTCCGGCTGCCGGAGCGGGAGCAGAAAATCTATCAGCTGGCCAGACGGCACGGAGTCGTGGAGGAATATTCTCATCTGAGAGAACTGCCGAAGAATCGCATCGAACATTTCGGCTATGTCGCTTCCCAATATACCGATCCGGAGGTGTGGGAATCACATCTCAACGGCATTCTGCGGCAGTATGTGTAAAAAGAGAACATGAAGAATGCCGTTCGCTGTCCGTAAGGCAAGCGGAACCGGATCTGTGATATCAGCTTGTTGACCGGCCGGACCGGCCATATAATATCAGACAGGAATGCTCCCGGGAGCATTCCTGTTTTTTATTGGGCGGATCCCGAATAATCGCGCAAGGTGACTGCAGGGAGAGATACCGGTGGTACGGAATCGTATACCGGAAATTTCCGGGAGAAAAAATATTATTCTGCAGAAGCGGCCGAAGCCGCATAACTTAAAAGAGCTCCGCATAGCATTGATAGAAACGACAGTTTTTCAGAGGAGGGGCAGCGATGAGCGATTTTTATAATGACAGGATGGAATTTTTCCGGGAAACCGGTGCGAAGCAGGCGCCTTCCGCAGGGGAAGGCGACGCGGGAAACAGCGGGAATGAGGAAATTTTCGACCGCGGATTGTTGCAGGACAATTCCGCGGCAGATACAGCGGAGACTTTTTCTGGGGAAGGCGTTTATGCAGCGGACGATGATATCTGGAATACAGAAATCCCAAGAGAACCGGCAAATCGGCTTTCTCAGGAGGAGTTTTTGGAAGAAACTCCGGTTTTACAGTCTGCGGGAGGATTTTCAGGAAACTTTGCATCGGTTCCTGAAACGGCGGATCTGGAACCGGGCATCGAAAAAAATGGATGGTTTGACGAAGATACGGGAGGTCAATGGAGAGAGGAGACGGCTGCTGAAAACACCCGGTCGGGATCCGTCTCAGAAGGAGAAGCGATCTGGAGTCCCGCAGATCCTGCAGCGTCTGCTCCATCGGCAGAAACTGCAGACTCCGGTCAGCCGCCGGAGACAGCGGATGCCTTAGATTCAGACGAGACATCTGAATCGGAGGAACTTTCTGTACCGGCGGAACACAGAGATCTGCCGCCGGACTTTGCTCTGATACCGCCGACGGCGCAGGCTCCTTCCAAACTGATCTCTGCGGATGAGGATTTGAAAAGCAGCCGCCTGAAAATTACGGGAGTGTATCATCTGCAGCTTCCTGTAATCACGATTGAAGAGGATGTTCTGGTGCCGGATGTGGAACCGGATTTGGAACAGATTCTGAATATCGAGGCGAGGCCGGAGATTTCTTCTCACGAGACGATTCCAGCCTCCGACGGAAAGGATACATATAAGATCAGCGGAAGTATTTCTGTAAACACTCTCTATCTTCCTGTATCCAATGATGGCGAACTGATTTCAATGAATTCTCGTATCGATTTTCGCAGAGAATGCACGCCGCTGGAGGCGGAGGACGAGAAAAGTATGACGGAATCCGGCCGGTCGTCCGATGCGTCTGAGGTTATGTCGGCGGAACTTCTCTCTGTAAAGGCAAGAGTGATCAATGAACGTAAGATTCGCATCAGTGCAGAGCTGCGCTGTACGATCCGAAAATATTGCGACGAGGAGACCGAATTCCTGGAGGGCGTGAGGGACGGTGAACTCAATCTGAGAAAAGAAACGATCCGCTTTACCGATATCGCTCAGCGGCGCAGAGATACGATGGATATCAGCGGTGAAGTCGTCTTCAAAGAAAATATGCCGGAACCGGGCCAGATTCTCAACTATGATGTGAATATCGTAGAAAGCCGGCGTCAGATCGGCAGAGGCAAAGCGGTGATCGATGCCGGCGCTTATTACAGCATCCTTTACATGCCGAAGACGGGAGGCGCATCGTCCCAGGATCTGGAAGAAAGCGGGGAAGATGATGAGAGAATTCCCGTATTCTGCCGGGGAAAAATCGATTTTACTCAGTTTGTAAAATTTCCTGACTCTGTATCGTCGGGCGATCCGGACAGCAGAGTGACATTTGAAGTGATCTCTTCCCAGCTGGATTTTGAAGTTCCGGAGGAAGGCGGTCCGCGGAAGCTGATGCTCCGCGCCACTGTAGCCGCATCGGTCGATGTGTTCCGCCGCATGGAGCGGGAGATTGTCACAGATATGTATCATCGGACAAAGAATGTGGATTTTTCGACGACAGCCCGTCAGGTCGCCGAACTGTGCGGTAGCGGCGCGGCGGAAATCTCCGTACGAGAGATTATCACCCTTCCGGAGACAAAGACCGGATTCCGGCGGATTCCTTACATTTCTGCGGCGGTGGAAAATCTTCAGATCGCAGTGGAGAATGGAAGATGCCGGGTGGAAGGGCTCGTAGATACAAATTCCGTGTATGAAGAGGAGGAAGGCGGCGCAGGTTTTTCTTCTTTCGCACAGAAACTGCCGTTCCGTACGCAGATCGACATACCGGGGATCTCCGAGGGAATGACGGCGGAATACAGCTGCGGATTGAAGGACATCTGGTTTGACCGGATGAATGCCCGCCAGGTAGAGTTTAACTGCACGATTTATGTATCGGTCTATGTGTGGAACGTCGAAGCGCGGAATTTTATCGACCGGGTTTGCTATATCGAAGACGATGCGATTGTTGAGGATGCTGCTGGCATGGTAATTTATATCACCCGTCCGGGGGATACCCAGTGGAGTATTGCGAAAGAATTCCGCACTACGATGCAGCAGCTGCGGCTCATCAACAATCTGGAAGAGAGCGATTATATCGAAGAGGGCAGAAAACTTCTGATCCTCTGATCTTTGTCAAAGTAACCTGCGGCTGCCAGAGGCCGAAAGGATCAGAATCATATTGCAGGGAGAAGAAAGACTCCATTTAGAATTGCAGATAGGCTTCGGATTTTAACCGGAGCGGCAATTTGAGGGCGTATTTTCCGGGAAAAAGCAGATCGCTGCGGGCGGTCTGTGAAGACCGGGACGCCCTCGTTTTTTGTATCGAGCGGAAAATAGGGAGCAGCAGAATTTTATAAGTTTTTGGATTCTTCCATATTTTTCATGGAGTGAGGTATAAAAAATAGCGGGGCAGAACATATTCTTTGCGGAGGTTGAAATTACTTATGGAAAAAACAGCGGAAAAAATAAAACAATTCCTGCCGGTTTTTATTACGATTCTGGCTGTAACGATGTTGTTTACCGGGATGGCCTGCAGGCAGGCGAATAATTCATTTACAAATGAGGATTTTATCCGTTTTCATGTTATCGCCAACAGTGATTCCGATGAGGATCAGGCGCTGAAGCTCAGAGTCAGGGATCGCCTGATCGAATATATCAATGACGGTCTCAGGAGAGAAGCGGTCCGCCAGTCCGACGGCGGAGGCAAAACGGCGGAATTGAATATAGAGGAAACCAGGGATTATATCCGCGAAAATCTCGGAGAAATCCGTCAGAAAGCACAGGAGATCGTACAGAATGAGGGATGGAATTACGAGGTGAATGCGGAGCTGGGCGTTCGCTGGATACCGGAAAAATCCTACGGTTCTCTCACTTTTCCGGCGGGAAATTACGAAGCGCTCAATATCACCATCGGTGAAGGCGCGGGAAAAAATTGGTGGTGTGTCCTCTATCCGCCCCTTTGTCTGCTCGACGTACAGGAGGAAAGTGAAGCCGAAGACGTACTGCGAGATTCCATCATGAGAGGAAAATACTCCGTGCTTTACGACGCCGCGCACGGAGAGCGTCAGACCGCTCTTCATCTGCGTTTTAAGGTGCTGGAACTGTTCGGAGCTGAATAGAAGAAACGTTGTTTCGCGGGGGGGGATACGCGGGAATTCGTCTTTGGTTTTCACAGGACGGGACAGGCAGTGCGGCGGCTTTGTGAAAATACAGATTATTTTGGGTCAAAGGCGTTTAAAGATTCTCCTGCGAGGGAAATTTATGGTATAATGATCCCAATCATCGGCTTTGCGGCGATGCCGCAAAGAAGGAATCATTGCTCTGTATCCGACATTCGCCGACGGCGCGAATATCGAAGGATATGGTATAAGAAACTGTCGTCAGAACAGAAATAGTTTATAAGTAAAGGAGAAGGAATACGGATGAGAAAGTTAGGTGTAAAGACCAGCAGATATGCGAATACTGATTTATATACAGTAAACCCGATCGATGCGGAAGGCAACGGCACGATTAAGCTCGAAGGGCTGAAATACGGTTTTGAAAGAGGGTTTCAGTTTTATAAACTGGACGTTCCAAAAGAATGGCTGAATCCCACCGGTGAATTTGAGAAACTGGTAAAGCCGATGTGTACTGCAGAGACTCGTCTGACGGACTGGGATGAGATTGAGGCATATTTCGCTACATGCATCGAAGAATAGTCTTTTATCAACACAACAGCAGATCGGTTTACATTTATGAAAATAAATAAAGCAATTACAGGAATGGACAAAAGCGGATCTTTCCGCGTATATATGGCGATTACGACAAAGATGGCCGAAGATGCCCGTCTCATTCACGAGACTTCGCCGCTGGCGACACATCTGCTGGGCAGAGCGCTGACCGGTACGGGTCTGATGGGTCTCATGCTCAGAGAACCGGGATTTAAAGTCACTCTACAGTTTAAAGGCGACGGACCGGCACAGCAGGTGCTCTGCACCGCCTCTTCCGATGGCGCGGTGAAGGGTTATATCGTTAACCCGAACGTGGATCTTCCCGTCCGAAGTGATGGGAGTCCGGACGTAGGCGGAGCTCTCGGCATCGGTACGATAACATGCATCCGCGATACGGGCATGAAAGAACCTTATGTGGGGAGAATCGATCTGGTTTCCGGTGAGATCGCTGACGATATGACGGCTTACTTTTTTATCTCTGAGCAGCAGCAGACATCGGTATCTCTGGGCGTAAAACTCAGTGAAGACGGCGCTGTAGAAGCCGCCGGAGGACTGATTATTCAGATGCTGCCTGATGCCGGCGAAGAGGCGGTTCAGGCCTTGGAAAACTGGCTTCCGAAGATGCCTAAGATCACGGAACTGGTATCTCAGGTCATGGAAAATGCCGGTGCGAAATCGGTCGGGACACTGATGAAGGAACTGATCGGCGAAGCTTTCAGCGGACTTCCGGAGGAATTCGAGGTATCCCCTATGGATCTGCTGGACATCGGATGGCAGTGCGACTGCTCTGTAGAACGCCTGGAGCAGGTGGTACTCAGTCTGGGAAGCAGAGAGATCCGCGATATTATCGAGGAAGATGGCAGTGCAGAACTGACTTGTCAGTTCTGCCGAAAGAGTTATCAGTTTGACAGAACTCATCTGGAAAGACTGCTCTATGAGAGTATAAAAAATAAGATGAACTGAGCGAAAGTGTTTTCGCAGATCGCTTTTGCCTGTGAGTTTTTCTGCGGCGGAAGCAGATTTCATACAAAACGGAAGGGAGAACCGGGGTCATAAAAATGACTCCGGTTCTCCCTTCCGTTTTGTATCGTCTGATCGCTGTGTTATGCAGCATTTTACTTTTTACGCGGTCCTGCACCGGCGTAAGAGCGCATTTTTCTTATGCACATATGGGACACTCTGTTGCGCGTTTTTTTGATTATTTCAGCAATTCCGCTTTGTCTGTTCTCTCCCAAGGGACATCGATATCCGTGCGGCCGAAATGACCGTAAGCGGCTACCTGGCGGTAGATCGGTCTTCTCAGATCCAGATCGCGGATGATCGCAGCAGGGCGAAGATCGAAATTATTGCTCACCCTTTCTTCGATTTCGGCTTCCGGAATCTTTGCTGTACCGAAAGTGTCTACTAAAACGGATACCGGTTTCGCTACGCCTATCGCATATGCGATCTGGATTTCGCATTTATCCGCGAGACCTGCCGCGACGATATTTTTCGCCACGTATCTCGCTGCATAAGCGGCAGAACGGTCAACCTTTGTAGGATCTTTGCCGGAAAATGCGCCTCCGCCGTGACGCGCATAACCGCCGTAGGTGTCGACGATGATTTTTCTTCCCGTCAGACCGGCATCGCCATGAGGGCCGCCGATGACGAATCTGCCCGTCGGATTGACGAAATACTTGGTTTTGTCGTCTAAAAGATCTGCAGGCAGTACCGGAGTGATCACGTGTTTGAGAAGATCTGCTCTGATCTGTTCCAGTGTAGCTGCCGGATCGTGCTGCGTGGAGATGAGAACCGTGTCGATTCTGATAATTCTGCCCTCTTCGTCGTATTCTACGGTCACCTGTGTCTTGCCGTCGGGTCTGAGGTAAGGCAGCGTACCGTCTTTTCTCACGTCAGTCAGCCTCTTCGCCAGCTTGTGAGCGAAGATAATCGGCGCCGGCATCAGTTCATCCGTTTCGTTGCAGGCATAGCCGAAAACCAGTCCCTGGTCACCGGCGCCAGTGGCTTCGATGATATCTTCTTCTGTCTGCGCCAGCTCGCCTGTCTTGTATTCCAGCGCTTCGTCAACCCCCTGCGCGATGTCCGAGGACTGTTCGTCGATGGCAGTCAGGACATTGCAGGTATTTCCGTCAAAGCCGTATTCACCTTTTGTGTAACCGATGTCATTTATGACGTTTCTCACGGTTTTCGGAATATCCACATAACAATTGGTAGTGATCTCTCCGATGACGAGTGCCATGCCCGTAGTTACAGTGGTCTCCGCGGCAACACGGCCGTTGGGATCTTTTTCGAGAATGGCGTCGAGGATCGCGTCGGAAATCTGATCACAGATTTTGTCGGGATGTCCTTCGGTCACCGATTCTGAGGTAAATAATTTTCTCATCTGATGCTCCTTTTCTGTTTCGCGGCGGCGCCGCACGCGGATGTTTCAAAATATCTGGAAGCATTTTGTACATCCTGCTTTATCGTGAAATATGTTTCAGGAAAATTTCCGGGAAATGGTCTTCTGATGCTTTCGGGATATAAAAAAACCTCTTCGCTGCGAAGAGGTGTGTCATCCTTCAAGCGTGCACCTCATCTTCCAGAAAAAATCTGCAGGAATTAGCACCTTCGCGCATCTACGCTTAAGGATGCGATGGTTGCCGGGCTTCACAGGGCCTGTTCCCTCAGCCGCTCTTGATAAGGTTTCTTACATTAGAATTCTACACGAAAGGCGAGGAATGTCAATATGCATTTTTTTGTAAACATCTCGTAATTTCCTCCGCATTGTTCTGCCGGCGCCTGTATGGTACAATAAAAACAGAAAAGGCGGGGATCCGCCTTCTTCTGCATGGCAACAGTTTTTATCAGTGAGAAACAGGATCGAAAGGGGATTAGACAATGAAGAAAATTATTTCAGCTATCGTTTCATGTGTCCTTGTCATGACGATGGGAGCTGCCGCTTCTTTTGCGGCGGAAAAACAGGATGGGCCTGCAGCGGCGCAGTTTTCCGACGTCGCCGGCACACCGTATGAAAAAGCGGTCGTATATCTGACGGAAAAAGGCGTGATCGACGGATTTGAAGACGGCACGTTCCGCCCGCAGGGGATTGTGACCCGTGCGCAGGCGTGCAAGATGATCGTGCAGATGCTGGGAGCTGCGGAAGATGAACTGAAAGCGGCCGCGGAGTCCGCAGCGAAATCTTTCAGCGATATAGAGGCGTCCGACTGGGCCGCACCTTATATCGGTTACTGTGTAGAAAAGGGGATTGCCGCCGGTTATCCGGATCAGTCCTTTAAGGGATCTAAGCAGATCACCCTCGCAGAGTACGCTGCGCTTCTGTGCAGAGCCGACGGTGACAGCGACAGTTCTTTAGGCGGCGCGTGGCCGGATAATTATATGGAAAGCGCGAAAGATAAGGGATTTTTAGAAAATCTGGTCGATTGTGATCCGGCAGCGGATGCGCAGAAATCCCTGACGCGAGGAAACACCGCGGTCATGACTTATAACTGTATGACTGCGCAGGATTCTGAGGATCCGGATTCCGGCAAAGACGACGGAGACGATCAGAAGCCGGCGGACAGATTGGACGATTTCAGCGGCCGGGCGTTCGGCATTATCCTGGAAACGGGATCGACCCTGAATAAGAAAGATGAAATCGTCGGCAGCATTACTTTTCTGATGGGAGACGGCGTCCACGAAGTGCTGACAAACACCGGACTGAAGAATTTGGTGAATCAGTATAGCGGCGATAACGCCCTCGTCTATCTGCAGATGTCCAACGGTGTGGTGAAAAAGATCGTTCCGGTGGATGAAAGAGTAGAAACCTCTGACGGTGTACAGTGCATTCTCACCGCTGTTTCAGACGATTCTTCGCCTCTTTTCTCAAAAGTGGAGCGCAGATCGGACAGCCTGGTCCGCTATTACACGGGAACCGATTCTGAAACGAAGCACTTCCTCGCCGCGGAAGATCAGTGTATTGTATATACCTGCTCTCCTGACGGAAATGAACTCGTTTACGAGACGGGAACTCTCAGCGATGTCTACGAGGGCTGCTATGTCATCGCTTACACTATTGACGATGAGACGGAAGGCGCCGCTAATGTGCTGATCGTTATCGACGAAAGCGATGCGGAGGATCTTCTGAATGTTGAAGGAAATAGTCCGGCGACATGGGGAGGTACATCGAACTAAGTCAAAGAAAAGAGCAGAAGTGAATATCTATCCGGAGCATATCGGGCTGCCGGGCGGGCCGACACTGTCAGCGGACCGGGGCAGATCGGCTGACGGAGTGAACTTCCGTCCCGATAATTTCGGATGCATTCTTCTGTGTACCGCAGGGATGCATCCGGCGATTCTGAAAAAATAAAAAATATTCCAGCGGTTTATTGTGACACACGCTGGTATCCTACGTGAATGATTCACGGAGGATACCAGCGTGTTTTTTTATTTATTAAATGGAAAAAATGTAAAAATTTGTTTAAAGACATTTGTATTTCATACTTTGGAGGAGATTTAAAAAGAAAACCGGCTTTGAAATGGAGTTTTTTGGATAATAAATAGATATATGAAAAAATAAGAAGCAAAATTTATCAAATTATCAATATATTGTGGTTATTTTGTCGAAACTTGTAAAAGCTCAGCAGATATTGCCGGAGGAATTTCGTTGTCCGGACGTATGGACAGGCTTTAAGATAGAGAGGAAAGCAAAATGTTGGTAATCGCGGGATTTGAGGCGGCGCAGTGGTTGGCGCCGCCTGAACCGCACAGATGAAGAGGAGTGATCGATATGAATTTGAAGATGAGAGAAAACAGAAGAAGATATGGTATCACACTGAAGGATATCGCCAATAAAACATTTGTTCCGCTGGATACGCTGAGAGCATGGGAAGACGGCGACTGCCTGCCGAGAGATCGAGCTGCGGCATGTCGTGTGGCCGAAATGATCAAATGCGATGTAGCCGATCTGTATTCGGCGTAACATTGAGGAGTTGAGAGCACAGGTTCTTTGTGCATTTGTACAGAATCATCTTACATACTTTATACATGACCGATTTTCTTGAAAATGATAATTGTTGTAGATATAATATATATAAGCATAATTTTGTCTGCACCAGGCGCCGTGAAATAATGAGGGGCGATTATCTGCGGACGGAGTTTTGTATTATGCCGGTGTCAGGGAAAGGAGAAGAGGTTATGCCTTACGTTTCAGTCGAGAAAAAGAATGCTGTCGCTGTTGTTACGATCGACCGCCCGGAAGCTCTTAATGCTCTGAATTCAGAGGTTCTGGAGGCTCTGGAGAGAGCGGTGGACGCTGTTCTCAGTGATGAATCCATCCGGGTGATTATCTTTACCGGGGCGGGGCGAGCCTTTGTAGCCGGAGCGGACATCGGAGAAATGGCAGATCTCGGTATGAAGGAGGGCAGAGCCTTTGGCAGAAGAGGCCAGATCCTTTTTCGTAGGATCGAGCGGGCGGAGAAGCCGACGATTGCAGCCGTCAACGGATTTGCTCTCGGAGGGGGCTGCGAGCTGGCGATGGCCTGCGATATGAGAATCGCTTCCGAATATGCCGTATTCGGTCAGCCGGAAGTGGGACTGGGCATTACACCGGGATTTTCGGGGACGCAGCGTCTGACCGCTATCGTCGGAAAGGCAAAGGCTGCGGAAATAATTCTGTCCGCAGCAAATATCGATGCCGTGACGGCGGAAAAACTGGGGCTGGTCAACCGTATGGTTCCCGCGGACAAATTGATGGAGGAAGCGGAGGCTCTGGCAGTGAAGATCGCTTCCAATGCACCGCTTGCAGTGAAATGGGCGAATTCGGCTATCAAGAGAGGGCTGGAGACAGACATCGACACGGGTATCTCCATCGAGGCGGATCTGTTCGGTATGTGCTTTGCCACGCAGGATCAGAAGGAAGGAATGAAAGCTTTCCTGGAGCATAGAAAGCCGGAGTTTAAAGGCAGATAGTCGTAAGGAGGTTATTTTATGAAAATCGGTATTTTGGGTGCATCGACAATGGGAATCGGCCTGATTCAGATATGTGCACAGCACGGTTTTGAGGTCGTTTATCGTGCGAGAAGACAGGAGTCGGTAAATGCGGCAAAGGATAAAGTGTTGGGAAATTATGAGTTTATGATCTCCAACGGCTGGCTTACGCCGGAAGAGCGCGATGCGAGTATGGCCAGAATTACAGGGTCTACAGACATCGAACTTCTGAAGGATGCGGATTTCGTCATCGAGGCGGCTTCGGAAAATATGGGAACGAAGAAAGAATTGTTCCGTCAATTAGATGAAATGTGCAGACCGGAAGTAATCCTTGCGACGAATACATCGTCTCTTTCCGTGACAGAAATCGCCTCTGTGACAAAGAGGGATGACAAAGTCATCGGTATGCATTTCTTTAACCCGGCGCCGGTCATGAAATTAGTGGAAATGATTCCGGGATACAACACATCTCAGGAGACGATTGACTTCGCCGTTGACATGGCAAAGAAACTGCAGAAGACACCGATTCTCGTGACGGAAGCCCCTGGTTTTGTGGTAAACCGAATGCTGGTTCCTATGATCAACGAGGCGGTATCCGTATTAGCGGAAGGGCTGGCGAAAGCGGAAGATATCGACCAGGCGATGAAACTGGGAGCGAATCATCCGATGGGACCTCTCGCTTTGGCGGATCTGGTGGGTCTGGATATCTGCCTTTCGATCATGGACGTATTATATGAAGAGTTCAGAGAGCCGAAATACAGAGCCTGCACTCTTCTCAGAAAAATGGTCAGAGCCGGAAAACTGGGACAGAAAACCGGAGAAGGATTCTATAAATATAAATAAATTCTAAAGAATCATAACGGCCGACTCGTTCGGCCGTTTTTTTTGTTGCGCTGTCAGAAAAATAAGTATATGATTAAGTATCGAGATAGAAGGGAAAGAATATTCATAGCAATAGGAAAAGTTAGAAGGGAAAACGACAGGAAATTGAGATGGCTAAAAGTTTTGTAAAAGTATTTCTAATTTGTTTGGTTCTGTTTACGCTGATTCTCATACCGGTGGTCAAGCTCGTATCAAATATTCAAATCTTTGATAACTCCGACGGCGTCAGCGGGGGCATCGAAGATGAAATCGATGTTTTGGTAGATCCGAACAGTCCGTTTTTTGAGGCATTTGCAGACGCGAAGCGGGTTAATCTGCTGGCGGTGGGTGTAAACGACGGTCTTTCTGATGTATTGATGCTGGTCAGCTGGGATATGGATTCCAATAAAGTAGATCTGATTTCGATACCGCGTGATACTTATTATGAAAGAGACGGCTATACGTCTCCTTCTCAGAAAAAAATAAATGCTGCGTATGCCAGCGATAAAGGAGTTATCGCTACTGCGAATGCGGTCAGCGACGTTCTGATGGGTATTCCGATCAATTATTACGCGATCATAGATTACGATGCGGTAGAATCGATTGTAGACGGTGTCGGAGGAGTACCGATCGATGTGCCAAAAGCGATGAAATATGACGATCCGTATGACGATCCACCGCTTCACATACGTATTCCGGCAGGTCAGCAGACGCTGGACGGAGAGCATGCGGTGCAGTATCTCAGATTCCGAAAGGGTTACAGCAACGGGGATATCGGCCGTGTGGAAGCACAGCAGGTATTTATGAAGTCTCTTTTTAAACAGTGTGTCGAACACGGTATCGTGGATTCCGCAAAACTGATCACGTCAAATGTCAAATCTGACGTGACGCTGGGAGCGGCGTCCAAATACGCCCTGAAAGCCATGGGGCTCGAGAGCAATGCGATCACCACATACACACTGCCGGGCGAGGGCCAGTATATCGGCGCGACGTCCTATTATATCCAGGACGAAGCCAAGACGGAGGAAATGTTGCTGGAAATTTATCAGGTAGCAACCGGCGATAGTACCGGATCCGACAGTACAAATGAATAATCTGAATCTTTAGAAACAGCAGAAATAATCGAAACGAGGCTGTGTCGAGTCAACTTTGTTTTACGACGGGAGTTGACGGCAGCCGGAATCTGGAAACCGATGTGACTTTGAAGGAGATATTTTAAGATGACTACAGGAAATGAATCGACGAAGGTAATGGACAGAGACCTGGGACTGGAACTGGCGCGTGTAACCGAAACGGCAGCCATCGCGTCGGCCAAGTGGATGGGCCGCGGGGATAAGAATGCCGCGGATCAGGCGGCGGTTACAGGTATGAGAAATATGTTCGATACGGTAAATATCGACGGTGTAGTCGTCATCGGCGAAGGCGAAAAGGATGAAGCGCCGATGCTGTATATCGGTGAAGAGATCGGTATCGGCGGTACCGATGCGACAAAGGTTGATATCGCGGTAGACCCGCTGGATGGTACGACTTCCACCGCAAAGGGACTTTCTAACGCTATCGCGGTGATCTCCATCGCTCCGAGAGGATGTCTGTATAATACGAAGAATTTCTATATGGAAAAATTGGCAGTAGGGCCGAAGGCAAAAGGCGCTATCGATTTGGAAAAGCCGCTGAAGGAAAATCTGCTCAATATTGCGAAGGCTCTTGACAAGAATATCGAGGATCTTACCGTTACGATTCTCGAGAGAGACCGGCACAAGGATATCATGGCGCAGTGCCGCCAGTTGGGCTGCCGGATCAAGCTTTTTACTGACGGGGACGTGGGAGCGGCGATCGCTACCTGCTTTGAGGACAGCGGTGTAGATGTGCTCGCCGGCATCGGAGGATGTCCGGAGGGAGTACTGGCAGCTTCCGCGCTCAAGTGTCTCGGGGGTGAAATCCAGGGAAGACTGGTGGCTCATACGTCGGAGGAAATCAAAAGAGCGCAGACAGATCCGTCCTACTATAAGGTAATGACCACTGACGACCTGGCAGCCGGTAACGATGTTCTGTTTATCGCCACCGGAGTCAGCGACGGGGATATGCTGCGAGGCGTAAGATTCCTTCCGAATAATAAGGTGAAAACGCATACGGTGGTGATGAGAAGCGCGACGGGAACCGTGCGCTTTATCGAAGCGGTTCACGATATGAACCAAAAACCGACTTATGCGAAGGTAAAATAGTAAAATGACTCAAAAGGTGCGGATCTGACCTGATTTTTCGGTACGGATCCGCATGTTTTGCAATGGGGGACTTATTTAATATGACAAACGTAGACGCAAATGACGTGAAATCTATGAAAGTAGATCAATTGCGTGAACTTGCGCGGCAATTCGGTATTGAAAATCCGGGACAAATGAGAAAACCGGAGCTGAAAGAGGCGCTGATTGCCCGGCTGAAAGCGAACCTGCTGATTGATGGAACGAAACGAGAGCAGGGGACATTCCGCACAGAAAATACGGCATTTGAGAAAAAGAAAGAGATGGAAACCGGAGACGCTGGAAAAAAGGCAGGAGCAGGACAATCTCCGGAGATTGAAGAAGGCGTTTCCGCTTCAGCGGTGGAAAAGAGCTCTGCAAAAATGGAAAACGACAGTGATACGGAGCCATCGGAGATACCAGCTGTAAAATCGGGGTCAGAGGGGAATCAGTCCAGTCGGATGCAGAATACCTCAGAACCGGCGGATGCGTCTGCAGAAGACAGGGGAAAAATGGAAGAACAGGGGCACAGAGGATCTCAGAAGCGCAAGGATTTTTCTGATTTCCGGCAGAATCGTCCGCGTTATCAGGAACACTCTCCCTATCCGTCCCATTGTCCGGAAGGAAGCAGCGGGGAGAATCCTGACAGCGAAGACAGAACCGGCAGCGGTGAAAACGCGATGGGAAACAGCGGGAACTTCAGCAGCGCAGGCCAGGATTCCGCAGGTCAGTTAGACAGCGCCCGGGAGACAGATTCCGTATCTGCGAGTCCGCACCGGGAGAAAAATTACAGAAACGAACTGCGCGAAAAAACGGAAAAGAGCGAGAAACGTCAGTATACCGCGGAAGAGCGGCCGCCAGTAGACGGCATCCTCGATATCGCGGAGGGCGGGTTCGGTTTTTTAAGATTTCATAATTTTCTTACAAGCGATAAAGACATCTATGTATCTCCAACGCAGATCCGGCGTTTTAATCTGAAAACAGGCGATAAAATCAAGGGAATTTCAAGAAGACCGAATGAAGGCGAACGGTTTGGCGCATTGCTGTATGTCAATACGGTAAATGACGACGAACCGGGAGTTTCTATGCGCCGTCCGAACTTTGAGGACTTGACTCCGATTTTTCCGTATGAGCGGATCAGTCTGGAAAACGGAAAGGCGGATCTCTCGATGCGTCTTATCGATCTGGTGGCTCCGATCGGGAAAGGTCAGCGCGGTTTGATCGTCGCGCCTCCGAAAGCGGGAAAGACGGTTCTGCTGAAAAATATCGCGGCAACTATCGAGGAAAAACATCCGGAGATGCATGTGATCGTGCTGCTCATCGATGAGCGTCCGGAAGAAGTGACTGATATGCAGCGCTCCATCAAGGGCGACGTCATCTATTCCACTTTTGACGAGCAGCCGGAACATCATGTCAGGGTGGCGGAAATGGTGCTGGCTCACGCTCAGCGCATGGTTGAGCATCGCAAAGATGTAGTGATTCTGCTGGACAGTATCACGCGTCTCGCCAGAGCTTATAATATGGTAGTCCCGTCTTCGGGGAAGACACTTTCCGGCGGTATCGATCCCGGGGCTCTTCACAAACCGAAGAAATTTTTCGGAGCGGCGAGAAAGCTGGAGGAAGGCGGAAGCATTACCATTCTGGCTACGGCTCTTATAGAGACCGGAAGCAGAATGGACGATGTGATTTTCGAGGAATTCAAAGGCACCGGCAATATGGAGCTCCATCTCGATAGAAAACTATCGGAAAAGCGAATTTTTCCAGCGATCAATCTCAATAAGTCGGGAACCCGGAGGGAAGACCTTCTTCTGTCCGGAGAAGAACTGGAAGCGATCTGGAAAGTGCGCCGGGCCATGTCGAATCAGGGAGTTCAGGACGTTACCGAATCTATTATCGACAATCTGGCTCATACGAAAAGCAATGCGGATTTCATAAATATAGTGAACAGGACAAAGGTATTTGGTTAAGGGGTAAAAGCAATGGATTTCAGCAAGATATTTATAAAAGACGCCAATCCCACCAAAATGGGCGGGCAGGCTGTCATGGAAGGTATTATGATGAAGGGAGCGGATCGTTCCGCTATCGCAGTCAGAAGGGCAGACGGTTCGATTAATGTGAAGGAAGAACCGCTTCCGCCGAAAAAAGCGTGGATGAAATGGCCGGTTCTCAGAGGCGTTTTGGCGTTTGTGGATTCTCTGGTGACAGGGACAAAGACTCTCATGTACTCCGCCGGGGTGGTGGAAGAGGATATCGAGGAAGAGGACAGTGAATCGGAGCCGGGCAGGTTCGAAAGATGGTTCGGTGAAAAATTCGGTGAAAAAGCGCTGTTTAATTTTCTCCTCTATGGATCGGTCATCGTAGCCCTGGCCGTGTCGGTCGGGATCTTTGTTCTTCTGCCTACCTGGGTAGTGGGTCTGTGCAGATCGTTTACCGACAGTTCGATTTTGCTGAATCTCATCGAGGGTGTGCTTCGAATCGCTATGTTTATCGTCTATGTGGTGCTGATTTCTAAGATGCAGGATATTCGAAGAGTCTTTCAGTATCACGGGGCGGAACATCAGACGATTCACTGTTATGAGAACGGTCTGGAACTGACGCCTGAAAACTGCGCTCGGTTTGAAACGCTTCATCCGAGATGCGGCACGAGCTTTATTATGTTTGTATTTCTCATCAGTCTGCTGCTGTTTTCTTTCCTGGGGTGGCCAAACATCGCCGTAAGACTTCTGTCGAGAATTCTTCTGATTCCGGTGGTGGCGGGCCTGTCTTATGAGCTTCTCCGCTGGGCAGGACGAAGTGATTCGGCTGTGGTTAAGGTTCTGAGCGTTCCCGGTCTGCTGATGCAGCGTCTGACGACGAAAGTTCCTGACGAGAGCATGCTGGAAGTAGCGATCGTCGCGGTAAATGTATGCCTCAGCGAGGAACCTCCGCAGTCCCGTATTTTCGATACGGACAGTAAGGGCAATCTCATCGACCGGGAACAGTGGAAAGCGTCTCGGGAAATCGCGGAAGGAGATATCAGCCCGGAAGGCAGACAATCAGCTGTCGGAGAGAAGGATGAGAAGCGATCCGCTGGAACAGCGGAGGAGAATGAGCGGGAGGACAGACGGAACGATACGGAATCGTCTGAGACGGCGCAGGAGACAGTAATTTTTAAAGAGCTTTTAAAGGACCTGGAACATCCGGCTGTCAGAGAGGGCGACTTGGCTGTCAATGATTTTTCGATGCTGGAAGAACTGGATAAAAAATAGCCGGCGGGTTATTCATAAAAAACGCACGAAGGACGGAAGTTGGGAGAGTTACGAAAAATGTACATTACATTCGGACATATGCTGGAAGTGGGGATTCATCGGCTGGAAGAGGCAAAGATCGCCGATGCCAAAAGGGACGCGGAGACACTTCTGCTGTACTTGGAGAAAGCGGACAGAACATTTCTCTATGTTCACAGAAATGACGCTACCGACGAATATCGGGCTGACGCATATTTTAGCCTGATCGATCGGAGAGCTGCAGGGGAACCGTTGCAGTATATTCTGGGAAGTCAGGAATTTATGGGGCTGAATTTTGCGGTCAATCCCTCGGTTCTGATTCCCCGCCAGGATACGGAGACTCTGGTGGAATTAGCTCTGAAGCGGGCGGGAGAGAAAAAAAGGTCTTTATCGATTCTGGATATGTGCTGCGGGAGCGGTGCGATCGCTGTTTCGATGGCGCATTTTCTGCCAAAAGCGAAAATCACAGCCTGTGACATCAGCCCGGAAGCGCTGGAAGTCGCCCGCGGAAATGCGGCAAGAAACGGTCTGAACGGCAGGATCGAATTTCGTGAATCCGATCTTTTCTTCATGACAAAAAGAAAAAAAACAGTTCGTATAAAAGATTCTTTCGATATGATTCTCTCGAATCCGCCGTATATACCTACGCAGGATATCGATACGCTGCAGACGGAAGTCCGGGATCACGAACCGATAAAGGCTCTTGACGGCGGAAGTGATGGACTCGATTTCTACCGGAGAATCGCAGAGGACGCTTTCGGGAGTCTGAAGAAGGATGGGCTGATGTTTCTGGAGATTGGCTGCGATCAGGCGGAAGCGGTGACCTCTCTTCTCAGGGGCGCCGGATACTATAGTGAGATCGAAGTTCACAAAGATCTGACGGGACTGGATCGCGTAATCAGCTGCAGGAGGCAGCGGTGACATGCCCGGCGGAAAGATCGCCTTTCCGGTGAAAATGGATTGTAAAAGGTGATGCGGATTTGTTTTTTTGCATTTCATCGGAAAATTCTAAAATCCGGGAGAAAAGTACTTGCTCTTTGATTTTCAGTGTGGTATGCTGTTAAAGCTATCGTTGTGATTTTGCAGCGTCGCATGTCAAAACATAAAATAGAGAAAAACGTGAAGTCCATATATACTCCACGCGAAAAGAGGTGAAAAAGATGAGAGAAGGAATCCATCCAGATTACAAGGTCTGCAAGGTAACTTGCGCATGCGGCAACACTTTTGAAACCAAGTCTGCCAAAGAAGAGATGAGATTAGACGTATGCTCCGCATGCCACCCTTTCTTCACAGGTCAGCAGAAGTTCATCAACCGCGGCGGCCGTGTAGAAAAATTCAAGAAAAAGTTCAATATGGAATAAGAACGACAAGCCGGAATTTCGATTCCGGCTTTTTTTCTGCGTATCAGGCGGATCGGAAAATATATTTTTCGGTCGGTCTGTTTTTTTGCAAAATTTGGACTTTGAATCCAATGACAGAATTTTTATTTCGGGGTAAAATTCAAATAGTTAGATCTCATATACAGCAAGGCCTCAGGCGGATGTGTATGAAAGAAACGTTAAATACAAAAACAGACCGCCGGATCTCTCCGCTGCATTTGCGAACAGCAAAATCTTTCGAAAATCCGTCAGTCTGTTTTCCTGAATTGTACGATATCGTTGGGAGTACAGCTCAGTATATCGCACAGTTTTTCCAGTGTGAGCAGTGTGATATTCTTGTTTTTCTTCAGTGAATCGAGTGTTTTGTTGTCGATGCCGGAGTTCAGCAGACGGTACTGTGAGACACTCTTTTCTTTCATTGTTTCCCACAGGGGAGAGTAGTCGATGATACTTATCACCATCTTTCTGTATTTTTGAATAATTCTACTAACAAATTGTCTGATATAATATTGTGTATATAATCACAATATTTGCGGCTGATGCGGAAAGGACGTTTGGGTGGGAATGTGATGGGCATATATGATTGGAGCGTAGATTCTGTATTTTCAGAAGAAGATTTCAAAGAGACCGAGGATTACAGCGAAGAAGAGCGGGATGCGATGAGTCATCCGGAGCATATGACACAGGCCCTTTTTGAAAAATGTCTCAGCACCTCTGTTCGGCTGGATGATTTTGAATGTTATTTCAGACTGATAGGTGAATTTCCCGATTTTTCCGACGTATATGATCGAAAAATCGAACTGCTGATAAAACACAGCATAGAGCCGCCGGTTTTTTAGACAATAGGAAAAGGTTTGTGATATAATAGCTTCAACCCTTCCCTTTGCGGCGCCCGTCGCGGGGAAGAAACCTTTTGGCATATCTGTGCTGCACCGGCGGCCCGAAAGCCGAAAGAAGCGATACGTTCCTGTCTTATCGCCGGATTTGTCTGTTCGGTTTGCGGCTGTAGATAAATTACAGTGAAAAAGGAATTGAAAAACGCGCGGAAAGACATTAGAATAATGGAAATATACAGTTGCATCATGATCGGCGGCGTCAAGGTATACGATTCCGTAAACAGGGTTGAAAAATGGTGCGGCTGGAAAAATTAATTTCAGGACTTTCGATATCTGAAAGCGGCAGAATTTCACGGACCGTTTATGTATACAATAGATACAGAGCGGTGGCGGGGGATTCTGTTTCTTGTCATGTACAGCGGCTGGAAGCGTTTTTTACGGGCGTTTTCAGGTATTTTTTCAGGAGTGAATTTTATGTATGATAAACTCGATTTTATACAGAGTAAGTATGAGGAGCTGAGCCTCAAGGTGTCTGATCCGGCGATTATCGCAGATCAGGCGGTCTGGCAGAGGTACGCGAAAGAGATCGGCGAGATGGAGCCTATCGTCCAGAAATACGCGGAATATAAAAAAGTAGTGGAAGGTATCAGGGAAGCCAAAGAAATCCTGTCTGATAATTCTGCTGACAACGATATGAGAGAGCTGGCGAAGATGGAGCTTTCGGATCTGGAAGGGGAGGATGAGAAGATCAGCGAGGAGTTGAAAATCCTTTTGCTTCCGAAAGATCCCAATGATCAGAAAAACGTTATTCTCGAAATCAGGGCGGGAACCGGCGGCGAAGAGGCGGCGCTCTTCGGGGCGGATCTCCTGCGCATGTATACGAGATATGCAGAGCGCCGCGGATGGAAAACAGAGATGATGGATATCAATGACACCGGCATGGGCGGAATCAAAGAAGCGGTCATTCTCATCAAAGGTAAGGGCGCATATTCCCGTCTCAAGTATGAGAGCGGGGTGCACAGAGTGCAGAGAGTGCCGGAAACGGAATCCAGCGGAAGAATTCACACGTCGGCGGCCACTGTAGCTGTTCTTCCAGAGGCGGACGACGTAGAGGTGGATCTCAATCCGAACGATGTCCGCGTCGATGTCTACCGCGCGTCCGGAAACGGAGGCCAGTGCGTCAATACGACGGATTCCGCAGTGCGTCTGACTCATGAGCCGACCGGTCTCGTAGTTACATGTCAGGACGAAAAATCTCAGCTGAAAAATAAAGAGAAGGCATTTAAGGTACTGAAGGCGAAACTTTACGATATGATGCTCAGCCAGCAGCACAGCGAAATGGCCGAAGAGAGAAAAAGTCAGGTGGGAAGCGGAGACAGGAGCGAGAGAATCCGGACTTACAATTTCCCTCAGGGGCGTATTTCCGATCACCGTATCGGTCTGACTCTTTATAAGCTGGACTATTTCCTGGACGGTGATCTGGATGATGTCATCGATGCTCTTATCACATCCGATCAGGCGGAAAAAATGAAAAATTTCTAATATAAGGATGGTTTACTCGGAGGTAATTTTTTATGGAAACAAAGATTTATACGATTACAGATCCAGAAAAGGATCGTGATAAGATCGTGGAAGCGGCCGAAGTTATGAAAAATGGAGGGATAGTGGCATTCCCGACCGACACTGTCTATGCGGTAGGCGCATCGATTAATTGCGAGGAGGCGGTGGACAGGCTGTTTGAAGTCAAACAGCGTCCAAAAGATAATCCGATCTCCGTACTGGTTGCAAGGGATCTGGACGTTCATCTCGTCATCGATATCACAGCTCCGAATAATCAGTTCATGTCGAAATTCGTAGAGGAATTCTGGCCGGGCCCGCTTACTATCGTAATGCCGAGAATTCAGGGACGTGTGCCGAGTAATGTCACAGGCGGAAAGCTCAGCGTGGGTGTTCGTCAGCCGGATGATCCTATCGCCCGCGCACTGATCGACGAGGTAGGAGCGCCTGTAGCGGCGCCGAGCGCCAACATCTCCGGCCATCCGAGTCCTACGACAGGTCAGCATGTCATCGATGATTTAAACGGAAAAGTAGATATGATTCTCGTAGGCCCGGATTGTAAGACGGGTATCGAATCCACGATTATAGATCTGTCGGGAGATTTTCCTACCATCGTCCGTCCGGGAACGATCACAAAGGATCAGCTTCAGGAGGTGATTCCGAGGAGAATTTACGAGGTCCCCTCGGACAGCTCACTGTAGCGTCATCTGACTGCAGTGAGGGTAAAACGGTGTCTCCGGGGCTGAAATACCGGCATTATGTGCCGGCAGCGCCTCTGACACTTTTTGTCGGCGATCCTCAGGCTGTCCGTTCCGCTATAGAGGCGGCTGTAAAAAACGCTCAGGCGGAGGGGAAAACGGCCGGGGTTATCGATTTTGAGGGCGATGTGGAAACAGCCGCGCGTCTGTTTTTTAAGGAACTGCGGAAATTCGACACCGAACGTGTCGATATGATTTTCGCAGCGGGCATCAGAGAAGAGGGCGCCGGTGTCGCTGTCATGAACAGGATGCGGAATGCCGCTGACGGTAAAATCGTCAGAGTATGAGAGAACGGAGGATGGAAAATGATTGCATTGGCAAGCGACCATGCGGGTTTTGAACTGAAAGAGGCGATTAAAAAGTATCTGGTAGACAATAATTACGATATCATGGATTTTGGAACGAATTCTCCTGCATCCGTCGATTATCCGACGTTTGGGCGCATGGCGGCGGAAGCGGTGGCCTCCGGCGAGTGTGATAAGGGAATCGTCTGCTGCGGAACCGGTATCGGTATATCTATCGTGGCAAATAAGGTGAAAGGTATTCGCTGCGCACTCTGTACAAATGAATTTACTGCGGAAATGTCCAGGAGACACAACGATGCCAATATGCTGGCCATGGGCGCGAGAGTTGTGGAAGAGGCCAAGGCGCTCAAAATGGTGGAAATATGGCTCAACACAGAATGTGAAGAAGGCAGACACAGAAGAAGGATCGATATGATCGAGGCGTAAGCGTACTGTTGGAGGGATTATGAAACTATATGACGAGTTAGTGGCCCGCGGACTGATCGCACAGGTCACAAATGAAGAACAAATCAGAGAAATGGTAGACAACGGCAAGGCCGTATTTTATATCGGTTTTGACCCGACGGCAGACAGCCTTCACGTAGGTCATTTTATGGCGCTCTGTCTGATGAAAAGGCTTCAGCAGGCGGGCAATAAGCCGATCGCTCTCATCGGCGGCGGCACCGGTATGATCGGAGATCCTTCCGGCCGCACGGATATGCGTCAGATGATGACGCCGGAGACCATTCAGCACAACTGCGATTGCTTTAAGGTCCAGATGAGCCGTTTTATCGATTTCTCCGATGATAAGGCTCTGATGGTCAATAATGCGGACTGGCTGATGGATCTCAATTATGTGGAATTTCTCCGGGAGGTGGGACCTCATTTCTCTGTAAATAACATGCTGAGGGCGGAATGCTATAAGCAGAGAATGGAGAAGGGTCTCAGTTTCTTGGAATTCAATTACATGCTCATGCAGAGTTATGATTTCTATGAACTCTATCAGAGATACGGCTGCAATATGCAGTTCGGCGGCAATGATCAGTGGAGCAATATGCTGGGCGGTACGGAATTGATCCGCCGGAAGTTAGGCGTAGACGCTCACGCGATGACGATCACGCTCCTGCTGAATTCCGAAGGCAAAAAGATGGGAAAGACCGGTAAGGGAGCCGTATGGCTTGACCCGGAAAAGACCTCTCCGTACGAATTCTATCAGTACTGGAGAAATGTAGATGACGCAGACGTCATAAAATGTATGAAGCTTCTGACTTTCCTTCCGCTGGAACAGATCGCTGAGATGGAAAACTGGGAGGGAAGCAAACTGAACGATGCTAAAGAAATTCTCGCGATGGAGCTGACGACCCTGGTTCACGGCGAAGAAGAAGCGGAGAAGGCGAAGGAAGCATCGAAAGCTCTGTTTTCCGGCGCGGGCGGCATGGAAAACGTGCCTACGACAGAGATGGAAAAGTCCAGATTTGAGGGAGACGGCGTAGGGCTCGTGTCTCTCATCAAGGAGCTGGGTCTGGTTCCGAGCAACAGCGAAGGGTTCCGGACTATCGAGCAGGGCGGTCTTTTAGTGAATAACGAAAAGATCACAGATAAGAAGCAGCAGATCACGCTGGATATGTTTGAAGACGACGCCCTTCTGATCAAAAAAGGCAAGAAAAAGTTCCACAGAGTAGTGGTAAAATAAGGATAATCAGAAAAATTGAAAATCTAAATGCAGAGACATCCGCGCTTAGAGGCGCGGATGTTTTTTCTTTGGCGGCAATTACAATGCTTATGGCGATAGCGCTGAAAAATGATGAAATAAAAATTAATTTTAATGAAAAATGGATGATGGCTATATGGATAAATCAGCAAGATTCTTTCTATTGATCGACGGATGCGAGGTATGGGGCGTCTATCGTCTGATTTTTTCCTTTGATTCCCGGGGCGAAATCGCAGAAATCAGTTCTTACTTCAATCATTCGAAAGAGTATAAATCCGTTCCTTTAAAAGAGGAAGCGGCGGCGGAAAAGCTGTTGACGCAGGGACAGTATTTTGCGGATATCGGGGAACCGCTGTATGGGGTGGAAATTTCAGAGGTTTCTCTGGTGTATTATTCCGATTCGAATCCTGAAGAAGCGGGTTTTCTGCTGTATCCGGTATACGTATTTTACGGAACAGGAAATCCTTCGAACTCAGAGGAGCAGGTGAGTTTCGCGGCTGCGGTGGATGCCATAGCCGGGTGAGGAAGACTTCGACAGGATAATCGAAGGAGCGAGGATTCGTCGATGATATTGGCAATGATAATCGAGTGAGCAGAAATCCGCCGGCAGCGCCGGTGTATGAGGGAATAGAGGCTTTTCTTTCAGAAGTATCTTCATCAAAACAACACGAAACCGTTACAGAAACGGCAGAAAACCGATAGGAAAAACACACAGAATTCGACTACTATATAAGTGCGGAAGGGCAAATAACAAATCTTTAAATCTTTTTCATAACTCTCCTAAACTTAATTGCTTGAAAATACGAGGGCAGCGATGTCCTCGTATTTTTATGTGTTTTCCGATCTGTTTATCGTTTTAAGGAGCGGGATCTGTCATACGGATATGGCGCGTAGTTGAGAGACTGGTGATATGGGAATATGAGCGGGGATATAAAATTTTCGACTACAAGTCCAATGACAGATTCAAATACTTCTCGTAAAATAAATATAAGAATATTACGAAGGAATGATCCGCAGGAAAGAGACGTATTTTTGATCGGGCAATATTTGCGGACAGGATGATCGGCAGAAAAAGCCGTTTCAGAATGAAAATTGTCTTAAAATCAAAAATAGACTGCGATTTCATTAAAACAATGAACAGTCTATTCTTTGAATTCTACGATATCGTTTGGAGTGCAGTCTAAAATTCTGCAGATCTTCTCCACTGTGAGCAGAGTGATATTCTTATTTTTCTTCAGTGAATCGAGTGTTTTGTTGTCGATACCTGATTTCAGCAGGTGATATTGCGAGACACTCTTTTCACTCATGGTTTTCCACAGAGGGCTATAGTCGATAATGTGCTTCACCGCCTTTCCGCCTGTTCTTTGTCTAAAATTATATGGACAAAGTCTCTGTGATAATATTGTGTATATTTCCACAATATTATGTAAAAAATCATGAGTTAAAGAGATAAAAAGAGATTGGAAATCAGAAACAAAATATTTGGCCGCAGTAAACGGGAGTTTTACAAAGATGAAGACCGCCCTGCGAATGGATAAAACATAGTTTTATCCATTCGCAGGGCGGTCTTTGCAAGCTGTTTTTATTCTTCAGTTTCCGAATTGTGCTCTGCGGCCGGAGCCGTTTCCGGAGCGATGTTTTGTTCCCCGGCACGTTTTTTTAAGAAGGCTTCCGCAGTCTGTGGAAACAGGATATAGGACAGAAGTTCTTCGTCATTTTTAAACTGATCTCCCTGACGTATTTTCATGCGGTACCATTCCGGTTCCAGCAGATCCGCAGGTCTGCAGGTGACGGGCGGTTTATTTCCCAGCACCTTTTTTTGCAGACTTTCATTAAACGGACGCGCTGTCCTTCCGTATTCGCCGTTCAGCAGGGCCTTTGTCTGCTGGCTGACCATTTTGTAGCGCTTGCCTGTCGCTACGTTCAATACCGCCTGAGTGCCGACGATCTGTGAGGACGGGGTGACGAGAGGCGGTTCTCCCAAATCCCTCCTCACCCGGGGAACCTCCCGAAGCACTTCCGCATAGCGATCCTCCATTCCCTGTTCTCTGATCTGAGAATACAGATTTGACAGCATGCCTCCCGGAATCTGATAATGCAGCGTTTTCGTATCCGCATCCATCATCTTTATATCGATGAGACCTTCCTTTTCCGCCCACCGCCGGTACTCTCTGAAATATTCTGCGGTCTGAAGCAGCTTATCTTCTTTCAATTCCGGGCAACGGTCCGTATTTTTCATCACGGTGTACATCGCTTCTGTCGCGGGCTGGCTCGTTCCCATAGAGAAAGGGGAGATCGCGGTATCGATGCCGTCACAGCCCGCTTCTATGGCTTTCAGGTAGGTCATGGGCGCCAGTCCGCTGGTGCAGTGAGAATGTACGTGTACAGGGAGTTTTGTCGTCTTTTTTACGACCTTTACCAGCTTTTCCGCGTTATATGGTGTGAGCAGGCCGGCCATATCTTTGATGCAGATGGAGTCTGCCCCCATGTCCGCCATCTGGCGTGCCAGGATTCTCCAATAATTCAGCGTATATGCTTTTCCTGTGGTGTACGCCATTGCCAGCTGGACGTGGGCGCCTTCTTTTTTTGCTGCCAGAACTGCGCGTTCCAGATTCCGGATGTCATTGAGAGCATCGAAGATACGGATAATGTCGATACCGTTGGATACCGCTTTCCGGACGAAGGCGTCGACTACGTCGTCGGAGTAGTGGCGATAGCCCAGAAGATTCTGCCCCCGAAGGAGCATCTGAAGTTTTGTCTTTTTGAATCCTTTCCGAAGGACGCGCAGACGTTCCCACGGATCCTCGTCGAGAAACCGCATGCAGACGTCGAAAGTAGCTCCGCCCCAGCATTCCACAGAATCGTATCCAGCTTCATCCATCGTTTCTATGATCGGCAGCATATCTTCGGTTCTCATCCGCGTAGCCATCAGGGACTGATGTGCGTCTCGCAGTACGGTTTCCGTGATTTTCAGCGGATTATTTTTATGAAAAATCATATGTTTTCTCCGTTTTTTAGTAAGTGAAAAAAGAAATATCATATTTTTGTTTTGATTATCAAAATATATTGTAATATATATTTTAATCTGTTTCAGGGATTAATCAAGTGAAAAATTACAAAGCGGATTCGTATTTTGCAGAAGATGACATAGCGTCGGCATTTCGATACCGGCAGAACCGACGGATTTCATTTCCGAGCTCCGGCGGGAAAGCACGGTTTTATGCCGGGAACCGAGATCCTTCGTATACTCTGATCAGAGATATTTGCTGAGGGCCGCTTCTGATGGCAAAAAGAGTTTGACTTTCCCATCGGTGCAGGATACAATAGTAATGCTTGCATTCCCGCAGGCGTCAGGCTGGGACTGCCGGCCGCGACAAAAGTTATTTTTTAGTGCCGAAACCGTTTTTTATGAAGAACAGAGTAGGCGTCGAAATCGTATCTCTTTTCAGAGATCAGAGTAGACATTCAGGAGGTTAAAATGAAATCTTACATCGCAAAGCCTCAGGAAGTGGAAAGAAAGTGGTACGTACTGGACGCAGAGGGGAAGACTCTCGGCCGTCTCGCTACAGAAGCTGCATCCATCTTAAGAGGTAAGAGAAAGCCAATCTACACACCGCACGTTGATACCGGCGACTATGTCATCGTCATCAACGCTGAAAAGATTGAAGTGACAGGCAAAAAAAGAAAAGAAAAGATTTATAAGAGACATACCGGCTATCCGGGCGGTCTTCGCGAAATCACTTTCGAAAAGTTACAGGCAAAGAAGCCTGATGAAATCATTCGCCACGCTGTAAAGGGCATGCTTCCGAAGGGTCCTCTCGGCAGACAGATGTATAAGAAGTTAAAGGTTTATGCCGGCCCTGAGCACAATCATGCAGCTCAGAAGCCTGAGACATGGACTTGGTAAGGAAGGGAGGAATCGTAAATGGCGAAACAGTATATCGGTACAGGCAGAAGAAAGTCCGCAATTGCCAGAGTAAGATTAATCCCTGGTACAGGTAAGGTCACTGTCAATAAGAAGGATCTTGACGATTATTTCCCGATGGAAATCCTCAAGAACGAAGTGAAGCGTCCGTTCTCCATCTCAGGAAACGAAGGCAAGTATGACGTTATCGCGCTCGTAAACGGCGGCGGTACGACAGGCCAGGCCGGCGCTTTAAGACACGGCATCTCCAGAGCTCTCTGCCAGGCGGATCCTGAAAACAGACCTTCTCTGAAGGCTGCAGGCTTCCTCACAAGAGACCCGAGAATGAAGGAAAGAAAGAAGTACGGCTTAAAGAAGGCAAGAAGAGCTTCCCAGTTCTCCAAGAGATAATCGCGAAACAGATTCAAAATCGTTTGCAGACCCCGAAATCCACTGGATTTCGGGGTTTTTTGGTCTGTATTTCTTCATATATGCAGTTGAAATCAATAGTCATATCTGTCCTGTATCGATATAGGCCGGTAAAACAGATTTATCAATATGGCTGCGTACCTGCGCCTCGGCGGAAGAGGTACATCGGGGATTAAAAAGACGAAGACTGAACCATGACCGGCATGATACAATAAGATTATCAAAAATTGGCTGTTCGAGAGGAGGATAAACATGATTTCTGAAGTCGCAAACGGAATCCATATGATCTCGCTGCCTTTTCCGCGCACCAGAGTCAAATCGATCAACGAGATAAAGTTATATGTCGTCAGAGGAGGGGAGCGAAATCTTCTCATAGATACGGGGCTGAATGAACCGCAGTATTTTGAACTGCTCACGGAGGACCTCCGGCAGTTACGTATCGATATGGAAAATACTGATATATTTCTCACTCATATCCATGCGGATCACAGCGGTTCGCTGAACAGGCTAAAGAGAGATTCCAACAAGGTTTTTGCGGTAAAAGAGGAGGCGGAGGCTGCAAATGCTCTCTGCACCGACGATTACTGGCGGGGTCGCTACCGGCAGTACTGGGCGGAAGGTCTTCCCATGTCTTATGAAACTTTTATCGCATCTCATCCGGGCTGTGAATTTTTCCCGGAGGCGCCGGTGGATTTTGCGATTGTAGAGGACGGCGGCCGAATCGATGTCGGAGGCTACAGTTTTTGCTGCATCGTCACACCGGGACATTCGCCGGCTCATACCTGTCTCTACGATGAAAAGACGGGGACGCTGCTCGGAGGTGACGTGATCCTGAGCGATGCTGCGCCGATTTTATTTTTTGAGGAGGGCATGGATAATCCGCTGAATGAGTATTTAAAGAGTCTCGATATCATCGAAAAACTGAACGTAAAGACTCTTCTGCCCGGTCATGGAGAAATCAGAATCGATGTATATAAACGCATCGCAGAACTGCGTCGGCATTATGGAGAAAAAGCGCGGCAGATCATAGGTCTTCTGAAGGAGTACGGTCCGATGAACGCCTGGAAGACAGCGGAATATACTACGAGGCTGGAACTTCCGAGAGAACTCAGCAGTCTTTCCGATGTATCCAAGTGGTTTTTCTTTCTGCCTGCCTGCATGACTCTGAAATATCTGGCTGCGAAGGGCCAGATCGTTGCAGAACAAAACGACGAAGGCATTTTTGTGTACTCGGTATAGATATTGTATATACCGAAACAATTTTGCCATAAGTAAATTCCTTCGAAAAAAAATAAAATCTCTTCTTGACAATATATGAAAAATCCCTTATCCTTTATTTAATTAAATCGATAAAGGGAAAATCCTTTTGAAATGTTAAACCTGTGACCGGGAGGAGTAGCCTTTCTGAAAACTTGCAGAGAGCCGCGGATGGTGGGAGCGCGGCAGCGGAAAGAGAGGTGAATGGACCCGCGAGGGCGAACTGAAAAGGGCGGAAGCCGGAAGTAGGGGAGACGTGACTGCACGTTACAGCAGAGCATGTATGTCAGTACATGGCAGAGCGCATTCGAGAGAATGAAGTTAGGTGGCACCGCAGAAGAGTAATACTCCTGTCCTATCGGAAAAGATAGGTCAGGAGTTTTTTATTATCTAAAAGGAGGACAACACAATGGACCATAAGATTCCTTATAAAATTTATCTCGAAGAACACGAAATGCCGAAAGAATGGTACAATGTCCGGGCGGATATGAAGAAAAAGCCGGCGCCTATTTTAAATCCGGAGACCCTTCAGCCGGTGACGGAAGACGAACTTTCCGCTATTTTCTGCAGAGAGTTGGCAAAGCAGGAATTAGACGATAAGACGCCGTATTTTGAAATTCCGGAGGAGATCAGAAATTTTTATCGCATGTACCGGCCGGCGCCGCTGGTCAGGGCATACTGTCTGGAAGAAAGGCTGGATACACCGGCTCATATTTATTATAAATTTGAAGGAAACAATACTTCCGGAAGCCACAAACTGAATTCCGCTATCGCTCAGGCGTATTACGCGAAGCAGCAGGGGCTGAAGGGAGTAACTACGGAGACGGGAGCCGGCCAGTGGGGTACAGCGCTGTCCATGGCCTGTTCTTATTTCGATCTGGACTGTCAGGTCTATATGGTAAAGTGTTCCTATGAGCAGAAACCGTTCCGAAGGGAAGTCATGCGCACTTACGGAGCGAAGGTGACACCGTCTCCTTCCATGTTCACAAATGTGGGCAGGGAGATCAACGCAAAATTCCCGGGAACCACCGGCAGTCTGGGATGTGCGATTTCGGAAGCGGTGGAAGCGGCGGTAAGTCAGGATTCTTACCGTTATGTGCTGGGATCGGTACTCTCTCAGGTACTGCTGCATCAGTCGATTATCGGACTGGAGACGAAGACTGCTCTTGACAAGTATGGTATCCGGGCGGATATGATCATCGGATGCGCCGGCGGCGGTTCCAATCTGGGAGGGCTGATTTCGCCGTTTGCAGGAGAGATTTTGAGAGGCGAGGCGGATTATGAGATCATCGCAGTGGAACCCGCTTCCTGTCCGAGCCTTACGAGAGGCGTTTATGCTTATGACTACTGCGATACGGGTATGGTTTGTCCATTGGCGAAGATGTACACTTTGGGCAGCGGTTTCATTCCATCGGCGAATCACGCCGGCGGCCTGCGTTATCACGGAATGAGCTCCGTGGTTTCCGAGTTGTACGATCAGGGACTTCTGACCGCAAGAAGCGTAGAGCAGACAGCGGTATTTGAAGCGGCGCAGACCTTTGCGAGAGTAGAGGGTATTCTTCCCGCTCCGGAAAGCAGTCATGCCATCAAGGTCGCTATCGATGAAGCGATGAAATGCAAAGAGACCGGAGAATCAAAAAATATCGTTTTCGGTCTGACGGGTACGGGTTATTTCGATATGGTAGCTTACCAGCGTTTTAACGACGGCGAGATGGAGGATTATATTCCTACGGATGAAGAACTGAAATCGGCGATGGAGCAGCTTCCGAAAATCGAAGGGTAGCGTTATCCGGGAAACTGATTCGGAGATAATGACAGATATATATAAAACGGGAAGCCGTTAGATAGGCTTCCCGTTTTTTTATTACAGGATTGACATTAAGTATCATTTGTATTATATTATATAATACAAATGATGGAAGGAATTAAAGGACTTATCTGAAATCAGAAAACATTTTTCTCAGGGGATAGCAAGGAATGGGGGAGGTGAGGACGGTGATTATCACACTGGATACGGTCAGCAGTATCCCGATCTATGTTCAGCTGAGAAATCAGATCGTGACCGGAATCGGGAGAGGGGAGCTGAAAGCTGGCGAGAAGCTGCCTACCGTACGTCAGATGGCGCAGGATGCAGGTATCAATAATATGACGGTAAATAAAACGTATCAGATTCTAAAGACAGAAGGCTTTATCGATATCGACCGGAGAAAAGGGGCGACTGTCCGGGCGGTACAGTCCAGGGATGACGAGTTTTTGGCGAAACTGGAGTCGGAAGTGGAGCTTCTGGCTGCAGAGGCCTGCCTGAAAGGTATGAGTGAGAAGGAATTTCTCGGCATATGTGAAAAGATGTTCAGCGGTATGAATCCCCGCGGCGCTGAAAAGAGGGAGACAGATCGCGGCGGGGCCGGAGAGTGAATTCCAAGAAGGGGGGAATATACGATGGATATCGCAATGTTTATGATATTTATACTGATGGATCTGATTGTCGTGCTGGTCTGCAGGGCAGCCTATGGGAAAAAGCACGAATATCGGGAAGGTATGCTCTTCGGAGTGCATATACCCAGGGATGCACTTGAAACACAGGAGATCTCGGAGCTCACAGATAAGTACAGGAGGAGGTGGATTCTGTTTCAGACGCTGAATCTCCTGGCCGGAGCAGGGGTATGCTTTATTTGCTTTCTCAGTTTTGCTCTGTTTATGACGATCTGGCTGATTTGGCTGATACAATATGTTGCGGGAATGATGTATTTGGTCTATCATCCTCACAGAGTCTTATACCGGATCAAAATGAAAAACGGCTGGGTGAGGGAAAGCGGCCGCCGGATTGTCAGAATCGATACAGGCGTTTCTGCCCGGTCACAGAAGATGATGTTCTCCTGGAAGTGGCATTTGCTGTCGGCAGCTATCATACTGCTGTGTCTGCCGGTTCTGTTCCTGAAGGACCGGGACGGAGATATGGCGGCTGTGGTGATTCTTGCCGTCGGTCTCATGGAAGTTTTCCTATTTCTGGGAATTCATGTGCTTGTCGGCAGGCGTCCTAATATAGTGTACAGCCAGGACAGCGGCGTGAATTATCTCGTAAATATGCTGTCCAAGCGGGCCTGGGGTATCGGGCTGATAGTGAGTGGTTTTTTGTCCGCTGCCTCCATTATCTATATGACGATTCGCACAGTTTGCGGTGATTGGCTCAATGAGATCGATTTTTTTGTATACATCGTGTTACAGCTGTTTATCGCCTTTGCCCTTCTGTTTCCGATTCTGCGGATCAGGGGCAGGAGAGCGGATATTCTCGCGGCGGATCAGTCGTCTTTAGAGGTGGATGACGATGAATACTGGAAAAACGGATGGTACAGCAATCCCGATGACCCGCATCTCTTCGTGATGGACCGTATGAATGATATGCAGTTCACTATGAATATGGCCCGTCCGGCGGCGAAGGCGATTGTCGCTGTTACGGCGGCGGCCGTAGTCGCACTGCTGCTGTTTGTGGCTGCCGTGATACTGAATTTTGAAAATGCGGAAGTCACCTTTGTAAGGGAGAATGATACCATAACCATCGAAGCGGCGGGATATGACTGCAAATTTGCCGTTGATGAGGTAAAGTCCGCCGAGCTGATCGGCCGCCTGCCGGATGACCGATATATCAGAACGAACGGAGGTTCGACGGATCGGTATGATTTCGGGTACTACCGCGGCAAGCAGACGGGCAAATGCATGATGTTCCTCTACAGCGGTTATCAGCCGATCCTGAAAATTCAGTTAAATGATCTCACCGTATTTGTGAACAGCAAGTCTTCGGGAGAGGCTGAGGAGTGGTATCGGCAGTTGAAAGAAGTGTCATAGACGCCGGGCATTGTCCGGCTCGCATATTTCTCTCATTCCCGGGCGCGATTGCGCAGGGCAGTGATGAGATATGATATAATAATAAAGATAAGTTGGTATGTACAATAAAACAGGTAGAGGGGGAAGAAAAATGATTTTAGTCAACACAGATTATATCACGGGAAAAGAATTTGAGATGCTGGGGCTCGTCAAGGGCAGTACGATTCAGTCAAAGAATGTGGGCCGGGATATCACTCAGGGGTTAAAGACCCTGGTAGGCGGCGAGCTCAAAGCATACAATGAGATGATGATGGAAGCGCGTAATCTGGCGACGCAGCGCATGGTGAAGGAGGCCGAGGCTCTCGGAGCGGATGCTGTTGTGAATATTCGTTATGTTTCGGCTTCCGTGATGCAGGGCGCGGCGGAAGTTCTCGCTTATGGTACAGCAGTGAAATTCATCTGATCACCGGCGCAGTTCGATTCTTAAGGACAAAATCCTGCAGAAATATACTGATTTTGAGCTTTCCGGCTTTGTCCGGAAGGCTTTTTTCTTTTTTTGTTTTCTGCTACAATGAAAAACGAACAAATTAAAACCGTAGTTTTTCGCATCATCTGATGCCGAAGAGACCGGGAAAAAGAAACGGACGGGAAAATGGACAAAAGACCGATTTTAAAAAATAAATATTATCTCTATCTGACGGAATTTTTTGCAGGGATGTCTGTCATGGCGGTGGAACTTGGGGCCAGCAGGCTTCTGGCTCCATATTTCAGTTCGTCGCAGATCGTGTGGACGATTATTATCGGCACGATTATGATCGCTATGGCTTTGGGAAATATCTGGGGCGGGCGCAGCGCCGATAAAGATCCGAATCCTGACCGGCTCTACCGCAGGATTTTAATCGCCGCTGTGTGGATCGCGGCGATTCCGCTGGTTGGAAAATACATCATTTTGGGAGTTTCCGCACTGCTGATTTTTACCGTAAGCAGTAACTTTCTGATTATCGCCGCATTTGCGGCCTGTATGATTATTTTCGTATTCCCTTTGTTTCTTCTGGGCACGGTGACGCCGTCTCTGGCCAAGTATACCGTGGAAAATCTGGAAGAAAACGGAAAAATAGTAGGAACGCTGGGAGCATTTAATACCGTCGGCAGTATCATCGGTACGTTTCTGCCTACTTTTGTGACGATTCCTGCGGTAGGAACTGCGGTGACATTTCTGATTTTTTCAGGGATTCTGCTGCTGCTGGGTCTGATTTATTTTTTCAGCGCAAAAACAAGACGGAGAGCCTGTGCGGCCGCGCTGGCGGCATTTCTGTTCTGCAGTGTTTTCGGCAATTCCGGGAGTTTTGCTTTCTGGGAAAAGGATCTGATGTACGAGGGAGAGTCCGTCTATAATTATCTTCAGGTAAAGGATACCGCGGACAGTGTGATCCTTTCCACCAATGTGCTTTTTGGCGTACAGTCGGTGATGCAGAAGGAAGAAGGGCTGACGGGGATGTATTATGATACGGCGATGGCAGCTCCGCTGATGACCGGAAAAATCGGCTCGAAAGAACCTCTCGATATGCTGATTCTGGGGATGGGAAGCGGTACCTATGCGCGTCAATGTAAATCGTATTTTGGCGATATGAATATCGAAGGTGTGGAAATCGATGAGAAAATTACGGCCCTTTCCCGTCAATATTTCGATCTTCCTCAGGATGTGGAAGTGACGACCTACGACGGCAGAGCCTATCTGCAGGCGACAGACGGGAAATATGATGTGATTATGGTGGACGCATATCAGGATATTACAATTCCTTTTCAGATGTCCAGCCGGGAGTTTTTTTCGCTTGTGAAGGAGCATCTGAAAGAAGGCGGAGTGATGGTGGTGAATATGAATATGCATTCCGCGGGGGAGGGAAATATTAACGATTACCTTACGGACACCATCGCATCGGTGTTTGGAACGGTCTGTACCGCCGACGTGAAAGGAACGACGAACCGGGAGCTCTTCGCTTCGGATAATCCCAAGATCGCGGAGGTTCTGAAAAGCAGCGCGGCAGAGCTGAAAGATCTGCAGCTGCGCGGTGCCATGAATGATGTGGCCGGCTCTCTGTCTTTCGCTTCCGGCGGAGACTTTATTCTGACAGATGATAAAGCGCCTGTGGAGCTTCTGGGAATCCAGGTGATCGACGGACTGATCCAAACAGAAGCAGCTTATTATAAGAAAATACTGCAAGAAAACGGAATAAGAGGACTGGCGGAACAGCTGCTCTGACCGGAAGGATTGCGGAAAAAGGGGGGATGATTGTGGCGCAGGCAAAGAAAAGGATTCTTCTGCTGGAAGACGAGGAAAGTGTCAGCAGAGGGATTTCCTTCACGCTGGAAAAAGAAGGATATGCGGTGGTTTCCTGTGAAAGTGTGGCACAGGCGTGCAGGACGTTTGACGTTTTCGATCCGCAGCTGATGATCTGCGACATCACTCTGCCGGACGGCAGCGGGCTGGAAGCGGTCCGGTACGCCCGGGAGCGCAGCAGTGTGCATATCATCTGCCTGACCGCTCTCGACGGGGAGATAGATCAGGTGATGGGGTATGAGTCCGGCGCCGACGATTATGTCACGAAACCTTTCAGCCTTTCCGTGCTGACATTGAAAATCCGGGCATTTTTCAGCCGGCAGGAAGGAAATTTTGCCGATATTGCAGAGTACGGCAAACTGAAAATCGATCTGACTTCTATGAAGATATGGAACGGGGAGGATGAAATTTCTCTGACGAAAAACGAGTGGAAGCTGCTGCGTCTGTTTCTGCAGAATCCCGGTCAGGTCTTGTCGAAGAATCAGATACTGGAATATGCTCTGGATACCGAGGTGAATTTCTCTGACGAAAATACTGTGGCGGTCAATATACGGCGCCTTCGCAGCAAGATCGAGGAGGACTCTTCCAGACCAAAGTATATCAAAAATATCCGCGGTCTCGGCTATGTCTGGGATTCCTCGAATAGTACAGAGGGAGGACGTGAAAGATGAGGCGGTTTCTACTTAGAGATCCATTGATTTTTCTTCTTATCCTCTTCATTCTGACCGCAGCGGCGGGACTGGCGGCGGCAGAGATCCAGTATGAAGATTACCGCCAAAAGATAGAGATTATCAGCGAGCTGGTCGCAGCGGAGATGTCTGCAGAGGAATGGAATTCCCCGGACGAAAGTCCGGAACATCCGGTGCTGACCGAGGCGGTACAGCTTCTGAAGGGACACGGCGAGGAGCATATCCGGGGGAGAGAAATCCTTTCTTCCTACGGTTACAGCGACGGAATCTTCACCGGATGGGCGCAGGCCAATTATTATCTTCGAAGATTGTACATCTCCTGGGCGGCGACCGCGGCGTTCTGTGTGCTGATATATCTCCTCCTGTGCGCCCTGTATATCTTTCAAAGAAGAAGAGCGCGCGGGAAGGAGCGAAAGCGTATCGAAGACGTCGCTGCCATTCTTTCCGACCTTACGGCGGGAGAGTATGGAGCGCTGCATCGAAACGAACTGTCAGAGAAAGATTCCGCGGCGGATATCCTGTATACAAGGCTTGATTCTCTGGCGGAACATCTTCGGTTTACCGGTGAAATGGCGAAAAATGAAAAAGAGGCTACGAAGTCCCTTGTGACCGACCTCTCTCATCAGCTGAAAACGCCGGTAGCAGCGCTGAGCACGAGTCTGGAAATTCTGGAACAAAATGATCTGACCGAGGAGGAGCGACGGGAGTTTACGACTCGCTGTCTCGTTCAGAAAGAGCGGCTGAAAGAACTTCTGGATGCACTGATCAATATTTCTCGTCTCGAAAGTGGAATGATTGAAATCCGATTGACAAAAGCCGATATTTTCGATACTGTCGCTGCGGCGGTCAGCCGGATTTATCCGATCGCCGCCCGCAAACAGATCGAAATTTCCGTGGAAAACAATGAAGACACGGAAACTTTGCGCATTGACCACGATCGGAAATGGCTGTGTGAGGCTCTCCTCAATATTTTGGAAAACGCTGTGAAATACAGCCCGGAAAACACGGAAATACGTATCGGTCTGGTGAAGCGGATCACTTTTCTTCGCATAGAAATCGAAGATGAGGGAATCGGAATTCCGAAAGAAAGCCGCCACCTGATTTTTCAGCGTTTCTTCCGAGGCTCTTCTCCCGAGGTAAAGGAGCAGAGCGGTTCCGGTGTCGGTCTCTACCTTACGAGACAGATCATCGATGCTCACCGAGGGACGATTCGCGTGACAGAATCGTCCTCGGGAGGAAGCCTTTTTATCATTCAGCTTCCCTATGAAAATGAAAAACGGGACCGGGCGTTTTGAAGAGGTGCGGATAACAGCGGTACGGAAATAACCGAAGCGGATCGCATAATGAAATTAGGAAGTCTTACGAAAATGTAAGACTTCTTTTCTTTTTTGAAAGTTATATGAAAGATTATTGTCGTATCGTAATTCCTGTAAGTGAGAAGCGCCGGCCTTGCGGGAGCTTCGTGCGGGTTTCGGCTGAACAGAGCGTCCGCATTTTCCGCAGAACAAAGCGGTGGCCGGCGCGCCAGCCCTCCGTATTTGTCTGAGAGGCTGCGGCGTAAGAAATTCAAAAGGAGTAATTTATGGAGACGATACTTAGAACAGAAAATCTGTGCAAAATTTACGGTTCCGGAGAAAATCAGGTTTATGCGGTGCGAAATGCAGACATTGAGATAAAAAAGGGAGAATTCGCAGCGATAATCGGGAAATCCGGATCGGGCAAAAGCACGCTGCTTCACATGCTGGGAGGTCTGGATTATCCTACGTCAGGCAGAGTCTATCTGAGAAATGAGGACATTTTTCAGTTGAAAGAGGACGATCTGGCGGTGATGCGGCGGCGAAAAATCGGATTTATCTTTCAGGCCTTCAATCTCGTCTCTTCTGTAAATGTGTGGGAGAATGTGGTGCTTCCCATGGGGCTGGACGGTCAGAAGATCGATGTAAACTTCGTGCAGGATATCCTTCATACGTTGAATATAGAAAACAAGGTTCACAGTCTGCCCAATACTCTTTCCGGAGGCCAGCAGCAAAGAGTGGCGATTGCCAGAGCGCTGGCCTCCAAGCCGGATATCATATTTGCAGACGAACCTACCGGCAATCTGGATACGAAGACCAGTGACGAGGTAGTCGCGCTTCTCAAGATGTCAGCGAAAAAATACGGACAGACTTTGGTGGTGATTACGCATGATGAAGATATTGCGCAGATCGCAGACAGAATTTTTGTAATCGAAGATGGAAAGGTGGTCAGCAGGGGATGAGACAGCAGGGCAGCAATCATACAGTAACTCAGATTTCGCTGAGCATGATAAAGAAAAACAAGTCGCGAAGTATATTGATCGCTATTTCGATTTTCCTGACTACCGTTCTTCTGATGGTGATCGCGTCTTATGGCTATGGACTGGTAAAATGGAATCATGTAAACGCTCCGATTTTTTACGGGAATTATGACGGTTCTTTCTCCGGCGTCAGTCCGACACAGCTGAATGAGCTGGAACTCAGAGGGGAAATCAGCGAGATCGGACTTGCGGCTGCCGCCGGTACAGTGCAGCAGAGCGAAAGAGATATGTCTCTGATGTATGCGGATGATACGACGTTAGAGATGACCAATACCGATAAAAAACTGGAAGCGGGCCGTTTTCCGGAACAGGCCGGTGAAATCGCCGCTCAGCCGGGATTCTTTAAAAAATTGGGGTATGATCATCCTTCGGTCGGCGATACCGTTCAGATGAGCACGCGGCAGAGTAAGTCTTTTCCTTTCACGCCGGAGACTTTTGTGATCAGCGGTCTCATCGAGGAAGATGATTCTCAGGGAACATCCGGCGCTTATTCCGCGTTTGTCTCTTTCGCGTACTGCGAAAGCAAAATACCTGCGGAGCAGATGACATACAGCGCGTACTTCCGCTTATCGGACACCTCCGGGATCAATAGTGACAACGGAGATGAGGTCATAAAAGATCTGGCTCGAAAGTGCGGCATAGACGAGCGTTATGCCAGTCCCAACAGCGCTTATCTCATCTGGTCCAGAGACCCCGGAACCGAAACGATCGCGGGATGTGTGCTGATCGCGCTGATGGTGATCGTTTTCTCCGTCATGGTAATCTATAATATTTTCCAGACCGGTATCGCCTACCGTGTGCAGGAATACGGAAAGATCCGCGCAATAGGGGCTACGCGCAGACAGATGAAAAAAATCGTGTTCCGGGAGGGAATGCTTCTCGCTCTTGCCGCTGTTCCCGCCGGCGTTGTCGCAGGATTTTTCGTATCGTCCCTGTCTTTTGACTGGCTGATAGAGGAGTCGATGACGGCGACCATGAGAGACGGCGCACAGGATATTTCTCTTCTTACGCCGATTACCGCGGTGCTGGTAGCTGCGGTTTCCGCTCTTTCTGTCTGGCTGTCCCTGAAGAGACCGATGAGCATCGTATCTAAAATTTCTCCGGTGGAAGCTATGAGATATCAGGGGGCTTCACAGAAGAAAAACGGCCGCAGGACGGGCGGAAAAAATATCGATGTCAGAGGACTGACAATGGCAGGGCTTTCCAATAATAAAAAGAGAACTGTGATGACGATTCTGACGATGGGACTTTCCTGCGTGCTGTTTGTCGCTATGGCTAATTTTGCCGGAAATATAGATCCGGAATTTGACGCCAGAAAAAATATTCCTCACGGTCAGTTCCAGCTGGAACTGGAATATGATCTGAGAGATACGGCATATCCTCAGAATAATCTCGATCAGATTTTAGAATCGAACCCGCTGAACGGGGAGCTGATAGAACAGATCCGTCAGATTCCCGATGTCACGTCGGTCAGGACACAGCATATGCTGGCGGGATATCTCCGCGGAGGATCTTCTGAGGACGCGGCAGACGCGGACCGCCGGGAACTGACTTCTGTCGTGGTTCTCGACCGGGAGGATTTTGAACGGGAGAAAGAGAACGGTTCTTACATCGGCACCATAGATTATGATCAGGCTTCCGAGGAGAATGCGATTCTCTACGGCTGGTCTCATTTCCTGGATGAAAGCGGATTTGACATAGGAGATACGGTAAACATCACACTTCAGTCCGGGGATCAGAGCCGGGAAGTCAGTCTGCCGCTGGCCGGCGCTTTCGGCAATACCGAAGGCAGCTGGGCTGTCACGGAAGATACTTATCGAAATCTCGGATTTTCAGGGGACTCTACGGGGATCATCTGGGTTGATTGTGAGCAGAAAGATACGGAGTCAGTCCAGACGGCATTATATAATCTTACTTCGGGGACAGAACATCTCGAAATGCGTTCGTATACGGAGAGTCTGAATACTGCGAATATGGGAATGAAGATGATGAAACTCTTTTCCTACGGTCTGACCGCTCTGATCGCCTTTATCAGTTTTATGAATATGGCGAATACGATGATTACCGGTATCGTCACGAGAAAACAGGAATTCGGCGTTCTTCAGGCGATAGGTATGACGAACCGTCAGCTCAATAAAATGTTGAGAGAAGAAGGTCTTTTCTTTTCGCTGGGTACGGTGGTGATCTCTCTGCTTCTGGGCCTTCCGCTGGGCTACGGTCTGTTTCTGTACGGCAAGAACCACAGCTGGATGGGGCTCGATGAATATACTGTGCCTCTAACGGAAATTCTTGTCATGATCGTCGCTTTAGCGGCACTCCAGCTGATTCTCTCTTGGATCCTGAGCCGAAACGTCAAAAAGGAGTCTCTGGTGGAAAGGATTCGCTATCAGGGATAAATTGTAAAAAATGAGCAAAAACGGGGGCGCCCTGCGCTTGAAAAACGTATGGCCGGAGAACAGCCTTCTGTTCTCCGGCCATACGGCGGGGTGTTCCCCGTTTTTTGCTGCGGTGATTTTCATCGGTGTAAAGAACGGTCAGGCAGATTTGATGAGAATCTGCCGATGACTTCCGCTTGAATAATGCGCCGACCCAGCCCTTTGATGTGACGGGCTGGGCCGGCGCTGTTGATTGCCGTTACTTTAAGAACATCCGGATCAGACGATTTTTTCGGTCTGTGGCGGGATGATAGCGCAGCGGGATATCGATGCGGGCCGATTTTTTCAGAATGGATTTCTGATGGCTGAATGTTTCAAAACTTTTTTTTCCGTGATAAGAACCGATGCCGGAATTTCCGACGCCTCCAAATCCCATATGCGGCGTGGCGAGATGAATGATCGTATCGTTAATACAGCCGCCGCCGAAAGAGATCTCTGTCAGAATTTTTTCCTGCGCGCTGCGGTCTGTAGAAAAAAGGTAGAGAGCCAGCGGTTTTTCGAAATTTTTGACTGTGCGGCATGCCTGATCCAGCGTTCGGAATGTCAGCACCGGAAGCACCGGTGCGAACAGTTCCTCTGACATGACGGGGCTGTTCAGAGAAACATTCGTCAAAATGGTGGGTTCGATTTTTAAAGTGATATCGTCGCCTTTCCCTCCGAAAAAGATAGAGTCCGGTTCGCAGCTTTCACGGATCAGACGAAGAATCCGGTTATAGTGGTCTCTGGTGATGATACGGGGATAATCCGGATTGATCAGGATATCTTGTCCGTACATCGAGGTAATTTCTTTTTTCAGCAGAGTAAGAAATTCTTCCTTGACTGATTCCTGAATCAGCAGATAGTCCGGAGCTACGCAGGTCTGTCCTGCATTGAGGCATTTTCCGAAGGCCAGACGGCGGGCCGCGACAGGAAGGCAGGCGGTTTCATCCACGATACACGGACTCTTCCCTCCCAGTTCCAGTGTAACCGGTGTCATGTGTTCTGCGGCGGCTTTCATGACGATCTGTCCCACCCGGGGGCTTCCGGTGAAGAAAATATAATCGAAAGGAAGTCTCAGAAGTTCCTGATTGCATTCGACACCTCCGTCTGCAACGGCGATATAGTTTTCAGGAAAGACGTCCGAAATAATTTTACGGATGAGCTGCGCGGTGACCGGAGCGTATTCGGAGGGGCTGATAACAGCGCAGTTGCCTGCGGCGACCGCCCCTGCCAGCACATCCAGCGCCAGCATGAACGGATAGTTCCACGGTGCCAGGATGAGAGCCGATCCATAAGGTTCGGGGACGGTAAAGCTGGAGGCAGGAAATTGAGCCATCGGCGTGGGAACGCGTTTTTTCTTCATCCATCCTTTGAGGTGTCTCTTCGCGTAAGATATCTCGGACAGGACCATGCCGGTTTCGCTCATATAACTCTCAAAAGGAGATTTGTTCAGATCCGCTTTCAGAGCCTGACTGATTTCATCTTCGCGGGCGAGGATCGATTTTTCCAGGCGGCTGAGAGCATTCATACGGAAATGATAGTCTTTTGTCGCGCCGCTCTCAAAGAACTCGCGCTGTGCGGCGAGACATTCTGCCGGTGACATTTTCATGAGAAATTCCTTTCCGCAAAATCGCTTTTTATCAATATGCTTTATGTAATATAGACAGGATAACCTCTCGATTCACATATTTGGGATTGACGAGATTCGCTCCGTCCCGGAGAGCCGTCTCCGCGACTTTTTCAAAATCTTCTTTAAGAACTCCCGTCTGGGAGAGTCTCAGAGGCAGGCCGCACAGTGTGTGAAGTTCCTCCGAAAGGCTGCGGATAGACCGGATGCAGGCTTCCGCCCGTTCCTTTTCCGGTGTGGAGGCATAGACTTCCGCTCCGGCCAGATAGAGCAGAAGGTCTGCATATCTTTCCCCGCAGACATCCATATTATACATCATACAGTGAGGCAGGAGAATGTTCATCGCGGTTCCGTGAGGAATTCTGCAGACTGCGCCGAGAGCGTGTCCGATACCGTGAACGATCCCCACCATGGAATTTGAGAAACTGATACCTGCCATCAGCGCCGCATTGGCCATCTCAATGCGGGCATCCGTATCAGAACCGTCGGCGACAGCCTTTTTCAGACTGCCGGCGATCGTCCGGAGCGCTGTCACCGCATAAGCGTCGCTGAGAGGGTTTTTTTGCAGACAGGTATAGCCTTCCACCGCATGGCACAGTGCGTCCATTCCCGTGGCGGCGGTGACTTTAGGCGGCATACTCTGTGTCATCTGAGGATCTAAGACGGCGATATCCGGCTGGATATGAGCGGAGATAAATTCCATCTTGAGGTCTCTGTTTTCATCCCGGATGACAGCTACCCCGGTGACTTCGGAACCGGTTCCCGATGTGGTGGGAATAATGCACAGCGGTACGGGGCTGCCTGCGGGGAGGCCTTCATATCCGGACAGTTTCAGGATGTCGTCAGAGTTCTGTGACAGAATCATGCGCACTCCCTTTGCTGTGTCGATAACAGAACCTCCACCCAGTCCTATGATCATATCGATATCGTTTTTTCGGCAGATACCGGCGATTTTGTTGGCTGTGGACAGAGAGGAGTCTGTAGGAATCTTTGTATAGACGATCGGTACCGCGATTTCTTCTTCCAGAAGGACGGCGGCGATACGGTCTGTCATCCCCAGATGTTTCAGCGTCTCGTCTGAAATCAGGATTGCACGGCTGCCGCCAAGCAGGCGAATTTCGGCTGCCAAATGCAGAAGAGCGCCGCGGCCGGATAAAATTTTTGTACGGCTCTGAAATTCAAAAAATTCAGTCATAGTAAAATACCTCTTAAAACGGGAACTTCGGATTGCTGCCGGTGCGGAACGGCGGAGGGTGTTCGGATTTCCGGTTCCCGCTGAATGAGAATTCTCGAAGCGGGAGGGATACCTTTTCAGACTATCGCAGAAGCATCGAACGGAAAATCGACATGTAGAGACGAATGGAACTGATTTTTTTCGGAAGCAGTGTTTTTAAAATCCTGCGTGTGATAAATGACGGAAACAGATATCGTTCCGCCTGTTCCATGCAGCGAACCAGCGACATAATCTTGCTGAAATCGCCGTTGACATACATCATATGCTTGGAAAAGGATTCTGCGATGCCCGTCTGACCCGTAAAAACGGCAAAAGCGAAAGAGAGATCCTTAAACCGAATCTCAATATCCGGAAATAGATTCCTGTCGCTGCAGACTGTGAGGGCCTTTTCCTCGGAAATGACTTTTAAAGACGGTCCCCGGGAAGAACAGGAAAGCTGGATCACCGTTCCGGTGTCGATCCTGTCGAGGTCCCTTCTGACCCGGTCGTCGTACCGGTACAGAATTCTCAGCCCGTGATACAGAAATTTTAATATGACGGCGCAGATGAGATGCTGCGTGGCCTGCTTCGGCGTGCGGGGAGGTCTGCCGCAGTCTGCCGCTGTATTTTTTTCTGACATTTTTAACCTCTTAAGATTTCTTCTGCAAAAATAAAATATAGTTTGATTGCCTAAATAACATATACATATTTTAGCAGTGACCACTTCTTTGTCAAGGGATACCGTCGCAATTTTAATGTCAGAAAAGCGAAATTTCCGGAGAGAAATGCATGAAAACACAAGCCTTTGGAGATGATAGCAGAAAAAAGCTGTGATTCCGCGGACTCTTCCGTCGGAGGCACGAGAAAACGGAGGAAAACATGAATTATCTTCAGATTGTTCTTTCATCGATCTTTGCGGTGATCGTACTTTTTCTGCTGTCAAAACTCATCGGTGCAAGGCAGATTTCTCAAATGAGTATGTTTGACTATATCAATGGGATTACCATCGGATCGATCGCGGCGGAGGCGGCGATTTCCAAAGGTCAGGATGTTTTGGAGCCGATGGCCGCAATGATCATTTTCGGTCTGGCTACGCTTCTTCTCTCTGTAGCTGCGGATAAATCTATCGTTCTCCGCCGGTTCATCACGGGAAGACCTGTCTTTCTCATGAAGAGAGGAAAACTTTTCAAAGAGTCTATGAAAAAAGCGAAAGTCGATATGAGCGAACTTCAGACGATGTGCAGAAATCAGGGTTATTTCGATCTGTCTCAGATTGAATCTATCATTTTTGAACCCAACGGTACGGTGAGCATTTTGCCGGTGAGCAGTCAGAAACCGGCTCCTGCGGCAGATGCGGAGGTACAGGTACCGCAGGAAAAAATTCCGGCGAACATCATTATCGATGGCAAAATTCTAAACGAAAATCTGAAGAATATCGGCAGGGACGAAAATTGGCTGTCAGAGCAGTTGAAAAAACAAAATCTGAAGTCTTCTGAGATCTTTCTGGCGGTCTGCAGTGATGATGGTCAGCTGAAAATTTTCGAATACGAAAGAGATAATGGAAAAGATATCTTTTCGTAAAGCTTAAAAAATGATAGAATAATCACAGTTTTGACAGCGTTTGCGGTTGTTTTGAAGAGACCGATATTTATGAAGAGATCTGAGGAGAAGTCAGATCTGTTTTTAACTCTGACTGCTGCGGATCGCGCTGCCCGTATCCGTATTTGCAGGTAAAACATCGTAAAACGTGATAATCAAGTGGAATGCCCCGCCGCCGGACGGCGAGGCATTTTTCATGCGGAATTATCGTACAGAAAAGAAATGATAGAAATAAAGAAAGGAGATTACGAATGGTTTTCAGCTCAGCGATCTTTCTCTTCGTTTTCTTCCCCGCGGTATTTATTTTGTACCATATCGTGCCGGGCCTCAAGGCGAAAAATATCATACTGATCGTCGCCAGTCTTGTCTTTTATTCATTTGGGCAGCCTGAGTACCTGTTTTTGCTGTTGGTCTCGGTATTTATCAATTACGCGGCCGGATGGGCGTTGACCGGTGCAAAATACAGAAAGAGGATATTGGCCGTCGCGGTTCTTCTGAATGTAGGACTGCTGTCTGTGTTCAAATATCTCGATTTTGCGATGGACAATATCAATTCTCTTTTCGGCATGTCTGTTCCTCTGCCGGGAATCGTACTGCCCATCGGGATCTCCTTTTATACTTTTCAGGGGATGTCTTATATCATCGATGTCTATCGGGACCGATTCATGGGAACCCGCAATTTTGCAAAGCTGATATTGTATATCTCTTTCTTTCCTCAGCTCATCGCGGGACCGATTATCAAGTACCATGATGTAGCGGCGATGATCGATAACAGGGAGTGTACTGCTGAAAAAACGGCTTCCGGTCTGAGACGTTTTATCATCGGTCTCTCGAAAAAGCTTCTGCTGGCAAATACGGCGGGCGCCGTAGCGGATCAGGTGTTTGCGCTGGATGCGGGAAGTCTGGATATTCGCATCGCTTGGCTGGGAGCTGTCTGCTATACTCTGCAGATTTATTTCGATTTCAGCGGTTACAGTGATATGGCTATCGGAATGGGCAGGATCTTCGGATTTCATTTTCTTGAAAATTTCAATTATCCGTATATCTCTACTACGATCCAGGAATTCTGGAGAAGATGGCATATTTCTCTGTCTTCTTGGTTTCGGGACTATCTGTACATACCTCTGGGCGGCAGTTATTGCGGCAAGGCGCGGACGGTTTTCAATAAATTTGTCGTATTTTTTACTACCGGTCTGTGGCACGGAGCCAACTGGACTTTTGTGCTCTGGGGGCTGTGGCACGGAATATTCTCCATGCTGGAAGACATAGGGATTATCCCGAGAAAAAAGATTCAGGGGCGGATCGTCGGACATATCTATACGCTGCTGATCGTGATACTCGGTTTTACGCTGTTTCGGGCGGAGACACTGTCGCAGGCGGGAATTATGTTTTCACAGATGTTTGCTGGGTTTGGATTTACACCGGAGACAGATCAGATTCTTCACGATCTGCTTTCTAATACCAATATCGTTATGATCATCTTGTCCATCGTGTTATCTGTTGATTGGCTGCCGAGAATCCGGGGAAGAATCGGGAGTCTTTCCGTCGAGAAGCAAGTTCTGTGGACAAGCGTATCTTATGCTGCGGTTTTTATATTGTTTATTTACGATATATTAAATCTGTCGCAGGCGACTTTCAATCCGTTTATCTATTTCCAGTTTTAAGGTGGTGATTTACAGATGAAAAAGAAAATCGCATATTACATATTTATCGCAGCGTTTTTTATCGTCTGCCTCGTACCTTCGGCGGGGATGCTGCTGAAAGGCGAGTCTCAGCCGGCGGCAAACGAGATTCTGGCGCAGCGGCCGAAGCTGATCTTGGAAGACGGAACATTTAATTCGGAAATTACGGCTGATCTCACCTCTTATTTTGCCGATCGTTTTGCGTTTCGCCAGGAGATGATCACCGGATATGCGGCCATACAGGCGGCTCTGTTTCAGGAATCTTCTGCTGAAGATGTGATCCTGGGAGAAGACGGATGGCTGTTTTATAAGGATACTTCGGATGATTTTCTTCACAGGAGCACACTCAGCGACCGCAGTATTCAGGGGATCGTTAGGACATTGACTCTGATGCAGGATTACGCAACGGAGCAGGGGACCTCCTTTCTGTTTACCGTAGCGCCTAATAAAAATTCTCTCACGCCGGCGTCGGAAAAGATGCCGGATATCGGAAAAGTGAGAAAAGAGGAAAAAAATCTTCAGAAACTGGAGCGGGCGATGAAAGAGCAGAATATCTGTTATGCAGATCTGACACAGGTGTTGTCCTCCGGGACGGATGGCGAATCTTATTATCATCGTCTCGATTCGCACTGGAATAATATGGGGGCTGCTGTCGCTGCGGAGGAACTGGCGGAACATCTCGGCGTAGATATATGGCCGTGGACGGAAGGGCCTTACCGGAGGGTGAAGAACCACAAAGGGGATTTGTATGAGATGCTTTATCCGGCGGGAAAAAAAACGGATGAAAATATCGAGTTTGACAGGAAATTTTCTTTTCGATATCTGATAAATGATCAGACCGTGCCCGCTCCTCCTTCTACAGAGGATATCTTCGATTCCGAAGGAAGATCTTCCGCCGGCCGCGCAGCCGGACCGGCAGATGACAGTCTGACGAAAGACGCGGTGCAGGACGGCGCGTTTGATTATTACAGCGACAGCAGACCGGAGCCGGACCGGATCAAAATCGAGACGATCAACTCCGGAAGTGATGAGGGAAATCTCCTGATGTTCCGGGATTCTTTCGGAAATGCTCTATATCCTTTTTTGGCGGATACCTTTTCTTATTGCGCCTTTTCGAGGCTGGTGCCTTATCGGATGGACTGGCTTTCCGAGGGGGATTTTGATTATGTCGTAGTGGAAATCGTGGAGCGGAATCTGAAAAATCTGGCGGTTAAAGCGCCGGTTATGCCTGCGCCCGCCATATCGTATAATGATGATATGAAATCGGAAAACGGCGTCTCTGAGAGTGCGGTGCGGATTGCCGGAACAGGAGAGACTGACGTACAGGCGGATGTTTCCATATCTGCGGAATTGCCCGGATATGCTCTGATTTCCGGAACGTATGATGCGGAAAATATCGATGAGAATACCAGAATTTTTATAGAGACAGAGGGAATGCTTTACGAGGCCTGCCCGGTGGGATCCGCGCTGGAGGAGAGACAGACGGACGCTTGTTTCACTGCGTATCTTCCGGAAGACATCTTGAAGGGAAGAGATTTTTCTGTTATCCTTTGCAGAGACGGGAAATTCTACAGAAATTCCTGTGAAACAATCTGGGAATAAATTGAAGCAAAACGAGCAAAATCAGAAAAAATGGAGGCAGAAATGAAGAAATCATTAATTCTCAAACTCGTATTGACAGCAGTACTGGTATTTACCTTTACCGGATGCGGCAGCGATCAGGAAGTCGATTCCTCATCGTCAGATGCTAATATTCAGGAGGAATTGAGCGCGGAGACACCGGATGACGGGATGAGCGCAGATAAGGAAGACGTCTCCGGAACGCCGGATCAGGACAAAGAGGACACTTCGTCTGCAGCGTCTTCCGGCGGTGCGGATAAGACATTGAAACCGGCAGATTCCGATGCGAAGCCTTCGGGAGGCTCAAACAATTCCGCAGATACGGGAAATACCGGGAATTCCGGTTCGGACTCCGGAAATACAAATTCTGATGCCGGTGCCGCCAAGGTACCTTCCAAATCCACCGCGCAGTCTTATATCGGAAAGAGCGCATCTTCTCTGATCGCTGCGATAGGAGCCCCTTCTGCCGCTCAGTATTCGCCGAGCTGCATGGGCGACGGCGAAGACGGGCAGTTAAGCTACAGCGGTTTTACTGTATATACATACAGGGAGAACGGACAGGAGAAGGTAGTCGACGTTGAATAATCAGGGATCCAGTAATATTAAAGGTCCGGTTCTTCTCCTGCTCACAGCATTTATCTGGGGTACGGCTTTCGTAGCTCAGAGCGTAGGGACCGAATATATGGGACCGTTTACTTTCAATATGTCAAGATCGCTTCTGGCAGGGCTTTTTCTGCTGCCGGTGATCGCAGTTTTTCGGAGAGCTGGCGGAAGCAGAACGAAGGACTCTGTCTCCGGGCAGGAAGCGCCGGAGAGCCGGGGAGCGCAGCGAAAGACTCTCCTGACCGGAGGTGTTTCCTGCGGTGTGATACTGTTTATATCCAGCAATCTGCAGCAGATCGGTATTCAGTACACGACGGTGGGAAAGGCCGGATTTATCACAGCGATGTATATCATTCTGGTTCCTGTCCTTTCCCTGTTTCTGCATAAGAAGGCGGGGATAAAGCTCTGGATCAGCGTTGTCGTCGCTGTCGCGGGATTGTATCTGCTGTGTATGAGCGGCGGGGGATTTTCCGTTAACAAAGGAGATGTTATCATTTTCCTTTGCGCAATCGCCTTTTCCGTTCACATTCTGACGATATCTTATTTTTCTCCGAAGACGAACGGCGTCAGAATGTCCTGTATCCAGTTTTGGACCTCTGCGGTGCTGTCGGCTGTCTTTATGGCAGTCTTTGAGAAGCCGGATTTCGGCGCGGTACTCGATGCATGGCTGCCTGTATGCTATGCGGGAATTTTTTCCAGCGGCGTGGCATATACCCTTCAGATCGTAGGGCAGAGAGAAATGAATCCTACGGTAGCCTCTCTTATCCTGAGTCTGGAGTCTGTAATCTCTGCTGTCGCCGGCTGGGTGATTCTTCGTGAGGTCATGAGTCCGAGAGAAATTTTTGGGTGCATATTGATGTTTGCAGCTATCATTCTGGCTCAGCTTCCCGACCGAAAGCCGAAAAATTGTCATTTATCCGTCGGAAAAACAGAAATAGAGTGATTTTCTCCGGGCTTTTAAAAATCACAGGGGGAAATAATTTACCTGTTGACGTGAGTGAAATGAAGTTTTATAATAGATACAAAATTAAATGTAAGAGAAGACAGAACGGACGGTAATCTGACCGGGGATTTTAACGCCTGTCTCCTGCTTGTTTCGATCAGCAGCAGGCGTTTTATTTTTGCCTCTCTGCTTTATCGCATAACAGTAAAATAGTGAAATCATATTTTCTGGATACGGTAAATAGAACCACATTTAGTTTTGGGATATTACGTTTAAGGAAAGGTGAAAGGCATGAAAAAGACAACAAAAATTACAGCCGTCTTGATGGTGATGGCAATGCTTCTGACAGCTCTGGCAGGCTGCGGCAATTCTTCTGACGATAAGGGCGGTTCCGCGGATACCGGAAATGCAGATGTTTACCACGTAGGTATCGTTCAGCAGCTGGAACATCCTGCGCTCGATGAGGCGACAAAGGGCTTTCAGCAGGCGCTGACCGACAAACTCGGTAAGGACGGTGTGGAATTCGATCTGCAGAATGCTCAGAATGAAGCTGCGAACTGCGCTACGATCAGCCAGGGATTCGTCTCTTCTAATGTGGATTTAATCATGGCAAATGCGACGACTGCGTTACAGTCAGCATCTCAAGCTACAAGCGAAATTCCTATCGTGGCCACCAGCATCACGGATTATGCTACCGCATTAAATATAGAGGACTGGAAAGGTGTTTCAGGTACGAATATTACAGGCACTTCTGACCTGGCTCCGCTGGAACAGCAGGTGGCCATGATTACAGAACTCGTGCCTGAGGCAAAACAGATCGGACTTCTGTACTGCTCCGCAGAACCGAATTCTGTATATCAGATCAAGGAAGTAGAAAAATATCTCGATGAAAAAGGTCTCAAATACACCGAATACGCTGCGGCTGATTCCAACGAAATTCAGGCGGTAACGACAAAAGCGGTCAGCGAATCCGACTGCATCTATATTCCTACCGATAATACGATGGCTCAGAATACCGAAGCGATCAATAATGTGGCACAGCCTGCGAAGGTTCCTGTAATTGCCGGTGAGGAAGGTATCTGCAAGGGATGCGGTATCGCTACACTGACGATCAGCTATTATGATATCGGTTATGAAGCAGGTCTCTTGGCTTATGATATTCTCGTAAACGGTGCAGATCCTGCAACGATGGAAATTAAAACAGCGGAAAATGTAACGAAGAAATATAATAAGACGATCTGCGACGCTCTGGGTATCACTATCCCTGACGGTTATGAGGCGATCACAGAAGAATAATTTCAGTAACTCATTTACGAATTAAAAACTGAACTGTAGCCAGCGGTAAGTAATAATACTTATCGCTGGTTTTTGCGACGGAGGAAAAAATATGCTTGGTCTTGAAATAATGGATCTGTTCCGGGCGATGCCGGGATCTGTGGCACAGGGACTGATCTGGGGCATTATGGCCATCGGGGTATACATAACATTCAGAATTCTTGATTTTGCGGATCTTACAGTAGACGGCTCTCTCGGTCTCGGGGGCGCGGTAGCGGTCATGCTCATACTGGCAGGATTTCCGCCGTATCTCGTACTTATCATTTCATTTATATCAGGGCTCCTGGCCGGTCTGGTCACGGGCCTGCTTCATACTCTTTTGGGAATTCCGGATATCCTGGCGGGGATTCTGACGCAGATCGCTCTGTATTCCGTCAACCTGAACATAATGGGCAAGGCAAATCAGGCAGTCAGTGTCGATCGTTTCGATCTGGTCGTCTCTCTGAGATATATTTCGCAGGCTATCGTTGTGGGAGCGATATTCCTGATCGTTATTATCGCTCTTTTGTACTGGTTTTTTGGAACAGAGCAGGGCTTTACGATCCGGGCTACCGGCTGCAATCAGGAAATGGCGAGAGCACAGGGAATCAGTACGAATAAAGCCAAAGTGGTGGGCCTGGCGCTGGGAAACGGCTTGGTGGGTCTTTCCGGAGCTCTGGTGGCGCAGTATTCCGGCAACGCAGACGTAAATATGGGCCGCGGCGCTATCGTTATCGGTCTCGCGGCGGTCATCATCGGCGAAGTTATCGGAAATGCTGTCTTCCGAAAGAGAATGAACTTCGCGCTGAAGCTGTTTTTTGCGGCGATGGGAGCGGTTATTTACTATCTGGTCATTACGTTTGTGCTCTGGATCGGTCTGTCCTCACAGAATCTCAAGCTTTTCTCCGCGATTGTCGTAGCCGTTTTCCTGGCGGTTCCGTATCTGAAAAGCAAGTACAGCACGTCTTTTATGAAGGCTGCGAAGAAAGGAGCGGAATAAGATGCTGGAGATCAAGAATATCTATAAAACTTTTAACAAAGGTACCGTAAATGAAAAAAAGGCGCTCAACGGGGTTTCCTTTACTCTCAACGACGGTGATTTTGTCACCGTAATCGGGGGAAACGGCGCCGGGAAATCTACGACACTCAACGCTGTAGCAGGAGTATGGCCGGTGGATTCCGGTTCGATTATCATCGACGGCATCAATGTCACAGGCCTGCCGGAGCATAAGCGCGCGAAGTATCTGGGGCGGGTCTTTCAGGATCCGATGACGGGAACCGCCGCCACTATGGAGATACAGGAAAATCTGGCTCTTGCCGTAAGGCGCGGAAAGCGCAGAGGGCTCCGTTGGGGAATTACAAAAAAAGAGCGGGAACAGTTTAAAGAGCTGCTCAAGCAGCTGGATCTCGGCCTGGAGGAGAGAATGACTTCCAAGGTCGGGCTTCTGTCCGGAGGGCAGCGGCAGGCGCTCACTCTGCTCATGGCGACGATTCAGAAACCGAATCTTCTCCTGTTAGACGAACATACAGCGGCGCTGGATCCTAAGACCGCGGCGAAAGTGCTGGAGATTTCGGAGAAAATTATCGCGGAAAATCATCTGACCTGTATGATGGTGACCCATAACATGAATGACGCTATCGCTTATGGCAACCGTCTGATTATGATGAATGAAGGCAAAGTGATTCTCGATATCGGTGAAGAGGAAAAAAAGAAGCTGACTGTGGAAGATCTGCTTGAAAAATTCGAACAGGTCAGCGGTGAAAAGTTTGCCAACGACAAGGCTCTGTTGTCTCTGTAAGAAGAAGCCTTCTTAAGTAGAATATAGAAAAAAATGAAACGTGCAGAGGAGAGGATCATCTGCACGTTTTTCTGATTTATCAACTTGATTATGGACTTATGTTCAGAATTAAATCATATGAGAGAGCGAATAAAAAGAAAAAACAAAAATAAATAATGAAAATTTGTGAAATACCGATAAAAATTCAGTACGATGTTCAAAAAATGTATTTTAGTATGCGAAATTGAATTTGCTTCTACACAAAGGCGGAATTGGGAGTATAATGAAACTGTGCCGAGGCTGACGGTTGATTTTCAACTGAAAAGACGTCAGATCGAGACTGCGAATATTAACATGAAAAGGAGACAACAATATGGCACTCACTAATACATATCTTAAAGGTGTTTATGACGGACTTGCAGAACGTTATCCATATCAGCCCGAATATCTGCAGGCGGTCTTTGAGGTTCTCGAATCTCTGCAGCCGCTGGTAGAAAAGGATCCGAAATATGAAAAAAATGCTGTGATCGAACGTATCGTCGAACCGGAAAGATTGATCCAGTTTAAAGTGGTATGGGAAGATGACAAAGGAGATATACAGGTAAACAGAGGTTACCGCGTACAGTTTAATTCTGCGATCGGACCTTATAAGGGCGGTCTTCGTTTCCATCCGAGTGTAAACGCGTCCATTCTGAAATTCCTGGGGTTTGAGCAGATCTTTAAGAATTCTCTGACCGGTCTGCCTATGGGCGGAGGTAAAGGGGGATCCGATTTTGACCCGAAAGGGAAATCGGATGCCGAGGTGATGCGGTTCTGTCAGGCGTTTATGACAGAACTCTCTAAGCACATCGGAGCAGATACAGACGTTCCGGCCGGCGATATCGGTGTAGGTGCCCGCGAAATCGGTTATATGTTCGGGCAGTATAAGAAATTGAAGAATGAATTTACCGGCGTACTCACCGGCAAAGGGCTTGAATGGGGCGGCTCATTGGCCCGTACGGAAGCCACAGGCTACGGTCTCTGTTATTATACCGATGAGATGCTCAAGGCAAACGGCAGTTCTTTTGAAGGCAAGACAGTCGTGATTTCCGGCAGCGGAAACGTTGCGATTTATGCAAATCAAAAAGCGACGCAGCTGGGCGGCAGAGTGGTTGCAATGAGTGATTCCAGCGGCTATATCGTGGATGAAAACGGAATTGATTATAAGGTAATCAAAGAGATCAAAGAGGTAAAGAGAGCGAGAATCAAGACTTATCTCGATTACGTCCCGACGGCAAAATATGTGGAAGGAAGTACCGGCATCTGGAATGTTGCCTGTGATATCGCACTTCCTTGCGCGACTCAGAATGAGCTGGACGGAGCTTCCGCTGAGATTCTCATCAAAAACGGTGTAAAAGCTGTAGCAGAGGGTGCGAATATGCCTTCTACCCCGGAAGCAGTAGCGGCTTTCCATAAAGCCGGCGTTCTCTTCGCTCCGGCGAAAGCTTCCAATGCCGGAGGTGTAGCGACATCTGGTCTCGAAATGTCTCAGAACAGCATCCGCCTCTCCTGGACATTCGAAGAAACAGATGAAAAACTGCACGATATTATGAGAAATATCTACAGGAACTGCGCTGAGGCTGCAAAAGAAGTCGGCTGTGAAGGTGATCTGGTAGTAGGCGCCAATGTAGCAGGTTTTAAAAAGGTAGCGGAAGCCATGATTGCCCAGGGTCTCTAAAGAGAATTCTTAATATCCTTCGCCGGACACGGATTTTGCAAGACGAATAATCAAAGCATCTTAAGGATGGATGGTGTTTGGAAATTGCCGTTTCATCGAAGAAAGATCCGGCGGAAAAGCGGTAAAAGATTCTGAGGAGACGGCACGGTACATATATATTTAAGAAGACACAAAATGCGGCAGAGAAGATACAAATGAAATGATTTGTAGTTTTTGCTGTAAATTTAAGATAGAAAAATTTTATCGGAATTTCGGGGCGGGCGGCATTGCTGTCCGCTCTTTTTAAAATATATTGTTGTGAAATGGTATGAAAAAGGAGGAGAGCAGAGATGAAAATTTTCATTGATACAGCTAATGTAGAAGAGATCAAAGAAGCCGCATCCTGGGGAATATTGTCCGGGGTAACTACAAATCCGAGTCTGATTGCAAAAGAAGGCAGAGAATTTAAAACAGTCGTAAGAGAAATCACCGATATCGTGGACGGTTCCATCAGCGCCGAAGTTCTTTCGGAGGATGCGGAAGGGATGATTTCAGAAGGCCGGGAACTGGCGAAAATCCATTCTAATATTACGATTAAAATTCCGATGACCCAGGAAGGGCTGAAAGCTGTAAATATTCTGTCAAAAGAAGGAATCAGGACAAATGTGACATTGGTTTTTTCGGCGGTTCAGGCGCTTTTAGCAGCTCGCGCAGGGGCGTCCTATGTCAGTCCGTTTGTAGGACGTCTGGATGACGTCGGAAACGAGGGGATACAGGTGATCAAAGATATCGTAGCTATTTTCGCGATTCACGACATCGGTACGGAGATTATCGCAGCCAGCATTCGAACCCCTATGCACGTGCTGGAATGTGCTGTTGCAGGGGCGGATATAGCGACGGTGCCGTTCAGCGTTTTGAAAAAGATGTTTCATCATCCGCTGACCGATAAAGGTATCGAGCAATTTAAAAAAGACTGGGAAAATGCGGTTACATAGTTCTTAACAAAAAATGATGGAAATTAGTTGACAGGTAATAGTATGGAAGATAAAATAAAGTAGCTGTATATTAATTGAAATACAGGAAATCGTCGGAAGAGTCCGGTGAATGGAAAGAAAAATGAACGAAGAGAAGAAAAAAGATATTGACAAGGCTGAAACAGCGTGTTAATATAAAAAAGTTCGCTGGGGAAAACGCTTCCCGGTGAACGGTGAACATTGAAAACAACATAGTACAGAAATTTTGTATGTACAACACATTCATCATATGAGGTAAAAGCATATGCTGAGTGGGAACCAGTACAATTCTCAAATACAAAACAATAATTCGGAAACCGGAACCCGAAAGGGGAACGGAAAGACGAAACAAGCGAACGCAAAAGCGTTTCGGAGCGAGAGCTCAAACTTTGATGTTAAGTTTCCTGAAAGGGAAAGTTAAGATACCATTTTTAAAGAGTTTGATCCTGGCTCAGGATGAACGCTGGCGGCGTGCCTAACACATGCAAGTCGAGCGAGAAGTCATGGATGGAATCTTCGGAGGAAAGAAATGATGGAAAGCGGCGGACGGGTGAGTAACGCGTAGGTAACCTGCCCCATACAGAGGGATAGCCACTGGAAACGGTGATTAATACCTCATGACACTTTCTCTTCGCATGGAGAGGAGGTCAAAGATTTATCGGTATGGGATGGACCTGCGTCTGATTAGCTTGTTGGTGGGGTAACGGCCTACCAAGGCGACGATCAGTAGCCGACCTGAGAGGGTGATCGGCCACATTGGAACTGAGACACGGTCCAAACTCCTACGGGAGGCAGCAGTGGGGAATATTGCACAATGGGGGAAACCCTG